>Ga0209365_1000006_pt1 | contig 293339 bp, 245 predicted proteins | sample WorMetimpBELIZE2_FD_187389 | JGI IMG/M metagenome (GOLD analysis project Ga0209365, IMG submission 187389) | Marine gutless worms symbiont microbial communities from Max Planck institute for Marine Microbiology, Germany - Olavius imperfectus... | ecosystem: Host-associated > Annelida >...
GCAGATCCCTCATAAATGCCCAAGCCCTTATTAAAGGAAAATCCTCATCTTCACGATCAAATCTTTTCGTTGCAATCCAGGGCTACAACCCTTGAAAGGAGGTGTTGAGAAATACACACCTCTGAAATGCTGGCATTGATTGCCAACCTAAGTTTTTTTATATTGAGTCAGTTTAAGCTAGGCAGCGTCGTCACAAGAGGCATTGCCGTTAAGATAAGTTGCTGTTACACTGCGTATTATTGAATATAAATAGGTGGAGTGAATAATGGTATTTGTTCAGGGGGGCGCAAAATGCAAAACGAAAATTGACGAAAAGATCTCCTATTCACTAAGCTGTCCCTTATGAAGTTGAGTTACGAAGAGTTAGAAGCTAAATTTGTTGCGAATCATAAGTTTTTGGTCAAGTCTCAGGGAGACCTAGAACGGAGTCGAGAGTCTCAAAGACAAACACAAAAAATTTTAGACTGAACTCTAAGAATTTTACAAGAGACCCAGGAAAACCTCAAGGAGCGCTAAAGGAAACTCAAAAAGCCTTGAAACAAGCTCTAAAGAAGATCTTGAAACTTGAAGAGAGGTGTAACCTAAATTCCAAAAACAGTTCAGAACCTCCATCATCCGATCAAAAACTGTCTGGGAAATCTCCCAAGCAGAAATTTAAAAAGAATGGAGCAAAGCCTGGGTACTGTGGGTATTTTCGGCCTACTTTTGCACAAGGAGAGGTAGACCAGTTTATAGATGTAGAAGTGCAGAAATGAAGGGTAGTGTTAAATTCACCGGGAAAGAGTTGATCCATCAACAAGTAGAGATACCGGAAAGACCTTACAGGATCACCCAATATAATCGAAAACAGTTCTATTGCTCTTGCTGCAGGAAATACAGATTTTCCGCTTTACCAAAAGAGGTTGGCCCTTCTGCATTTGGGACAAGACTCTCAGCATTTAGTGGAGGGGCGATTATCAAAAGCTCCTGAGCCAATCTACAAGGAGATAGAGCAAAAAGTACATTTATCGCAGGGACCAAAGCATGTAGACGAAACGACGTGGTTTTTATGGGAAAAAAGAGAGTTTGTGTGGGTTATGTCGACTGCTAGAGCAGCACTTTACAAGATTCAGGAGGGGTGGGGAGCTATCTATCGGGATCAGCTAATTGGGCCTATCAAAAAAAGCGCGATATTCATCACTGACAGGTTGGCAACTTATAACTTCAAATGTGCACATCACTGCTGTTTGGCCCACATCAAAAGAAATTTAAATCGATTTGCCCAGAGAACTGAAGACGACTACTACATTTCTTGGGCACTCCCATTATCGACATTCCCCATTGACTTTTAACCCCACCACTTTCTCATAATTGCCGTATTTTTGGCATGAGGTTACATATGTTGCCTGTCGTATTGAGAGCGACTTACAGCGTGTCTAATGGGCTTTTTTTCAGAGGGATGAACCAATCCCTGCGCCACCTCGCTGTGAAGCGCTATGAGCAGAAATTGCTATATTCGCGCAGTCTGTTTTTTCTGTTCCGTTGTCTCAACTACGGTGCGTGGCGTAACCGCCCCTCGATCTGTGGAAGGTGGGTTGTTCGGATTCTTTCAACGGTTGTTCCCTATTCTCCCTATCTTGTCTCCGTTGCAGCGTTTGTTTTCATGCGGAGTAAAGAGAAATTTGACAACGATAGTAGAGGATTGGCAAGTCTCGGGGAGATACTACTTCCTGCAGAGAGTTGTGCGAGTGCACCTGGGGAAGCCATTGTCCGACAATGTTTGAATTTAGGAAAGTTATCTGAGAGATTTCTAGGGGAACGATTCCCTAGGAGCCATCCCAGAGATCTGAGTACTGTTGCGCAGCGCATCGATGTGGCTCATGCGCGGGTGAGTTCTCGCCTGGTAGGGGCGTTTTACTCGATTGGAGATTTCCTCATCATGCATATGGCCGATATTGTCGGATGCATTATCTTATCTTGTGCGGGTATAAACATTTGTCTGGGGGAAAATCTGATCTGGAGTGCCATTCAAGTGTTTTTCTGTTTTGTGTGTATGGGGGAGCATAAGCCATTTTGGATGAATCCTACCTATGACGACGGGCCTCTCTGTACCATGGCTGGTGGGAGGATGTTCCGTTATTGTCTCAGATTTGCGTTGAGATTTCGTGCGCTCAGATATTTCATGGACTATGTACATTGTGGGCCATTTGGTAAAGTTTGGATGTGTGTAGACCTGGTGTTCTATTTGTCAGCCCGCCTCTTGCCCCAGTGGTTTACATCTTGTTGGGACGCTTCCATCAAATGGATACAAGGGGGGCTCCGTTGGTTATTGTCTGGGGGTGCTAGTATTTATACTTCTGATGATGATTTTAATGTTGTGGTCGATAGTGTTATGGGGAATGAAAGGTTAGAGACATACAAGGGAAGTAAGCTGCGTGTTACAAAAAGACTCTTCACGCCCTTCCAATGTCACGACCCGTGTCCCGATTCAAGCGTGCGGCAGTTAGAAGAAACGCTTCTTGAATTTGTCAAGGCAAGGTTAAAGCCCTTCAGCGATTCAGAAGAATTTGGGACATTTGAGTACAAAGCGCTTTGTGAATTGATGGAACAGAGTGAAGGCGTAGGAGTATTTTCCAAGCATGTAGATACATGTGGAGAAGGGAGGGAGTCCTTCGAGCGAGAATCAAAGATGATTCTGCATATCTGCATATCTTCCCTGCAAAAGGAGGATCTCTCCCCACTGAAAAGTTTAATCGAACGCTCTAGCACTTTTTTGGCATCTTGTCCCGATGAGGTAAAGAGAGAGTCGAATGACCTCTATCTCTACTTGTGCGCCTCTTCCTCCGTCCACATCGAGCAAGGGTGTGTGGGCCCTCTTCCGCTAAGTGAGCGTCACAAAGGCAATGTCCAACTAGCCCTTTTTCAAACGAAGGTTTTGCAAATATCTCAACAAGTGCGTGATAGGGAATGCACAAATCTTATTGCAGGGCTGAGCTTATGTGTGGACCAATTGTTGCAAAGGCTCTCTCAGATCGATTGGGGCGCTGGACAGCCGTTTGCTCAATTGGGCATAGACGTGAGCAAAGAGGTGATAGATCTTTGGAAAAATGTACATTACGTAGCTGAGATGCGCCCTATCTTTAAGAGGGAGCTGGGTTTAATTACCTATTCTGAGGGGACCTGTGCTGCCCTTGCCTTAAATGGGCCAGTGAGCGACTCTCCTTTGTGGAACGTCATTGCAGTCACCTGTTTTAAACTCTCGTTGGAAGGTGTTGCCAAGTATCGATGTGCGCGGGAGATAGTGCTAGAATTGCGCCAGGCGATTATGAATGATGGGGATGCCCGCATTGGGCTATCTGATCTACACGACGCTGCGGTGGGGTTAGTTCCTGAAGAGGAGAGGTTGTCCGAGACATATTGGGCCATTGTTGCCCCCTTAGGCGATGGTAGTCAGGATCTCGACGAGTATGTGAAGCGAAAACAGGCGTTTATAAGATGCTATTTGCCTAATGTGTTGGTTGAGTTGGGCATGTTGGAGGGAGAGAAGTAAGGGGGACGCCTGCGCGTTGTTCCTTTGCATGCCCCCTTGGGGTGATTTGCGCTTTGGTGGCAAAATATGTGTGTGTGCGTGCGCGGGGTGGCAGATTATAGCACTAGCTCGAGGAGGAGATCTTGCCCTATGGTGTGCTTCAGTAGAGTCCGACTAAAAATTTAAATAAGTTTTTTAAATTTTGTTTCAGTGTAGAAGCCCCTGTCATCACTCTTTACAGGGTCTGTTGAGAACTGGCAGCACGTATATTTGAGTAATATTCCATTTTAGGTCCGTTTGGAGGGATATTTTTTCAAATCCACCCTATCCTTCCCGATCTGCCCTTCAAAAAATATATGTTTGCGCCGTAGCGATAGCTTAGCGACTGATACGGGTACTTTTCTGTTAGTACAGAATGGCAACTAAGTACAGTGAGTCTCTCTGAGAGATGATGTGGGCTAGAAGGCTGGCAGGCAACAATTTCTTTTTAATTTCCATATTCCAATTAAACTTATTGCGCTATTTTAATCATGGCATGTATAATCTTCCCGGTATAATCTGGAGTGGAGGTGATCGGGTGAATGGTGTGAGCAGTTATGATGGTGTGAGCAATTATGTCTGGGCGGGGTTGTCTGGGTGCTACTTTGGGCTTGCCTCTGGGGTAGTGTTGGTGGTGTCGTTTCGCTTGCTTTCCCGTTGGAATGTGGTTAGAGCTGCAGTATTGCCAGCAACTGCGCTCATGTGGTGTAGTTGCGTGGTGGTTGCATCTGCGAAGGAGATTGTGGTTAAATATTTTCAGAGAAACGGGAAGCAGCTAAGCGGCCGGGAAAGGGCGGTGCTTACGGTGGTGTTTGCGGCGTTGATGGCGGTTACTTCACCGATTTTATCGAAAACCCTCCTATCTGTTCCTGTCACCTATTTTGAGTCGAGTATGTTTGCATTTTTTGCTTTGTTGCTAGCTTCTGTCTTCTCCTTCCGATTGGGAAATGGAGGTTAGTGGTGGAAATTCCTGATATAAAACGATTTAGAGTGGGTAGCCAGGTGTGTGGGAGGCTGAAAATTTTCGGGGCAGTTGATCTGCTTCAAGCACCAGAACTCGCGAGATTGTTGAGAAATTGGGGGTTAACCTGATCTCGGGTTTACCGGACCCTTATCAAGGCCCCTCCCGGGGAGAAAAGCCCCCGGGGTTGCCTCTGTTTTTGCGTTTAGCGTCGTGCTTATCTTCACAGAGCTCTCTCCGACTCTTACTCGGTCTGCCCTTCAGGAAATATATTTTTGTGGCGTGTGGCAGTTTGATGATTGGTGTGGGCTAGGAGGCTTCCAGGTAGTAGCGTCTTTTTAATTTCCATATTCCAATTAAACTTGTTGTAATATTTTAATGACAGCAAGTATAATTCTTCCCGTAACTGGAGGTTTTGAATGAATGATAGGTCTAATATCTCTGACGCGGTAATTAGCGGGGGTTGTCTCGGGGTTGTGTCTGGGTCATTTCCGGCGATCCTACTTCCCCTTCTTGCCGTGACTGAATTATTGCCAGTGGATCTACTTCCCCCTCTTGCTGATATAGATATGGTTTTTGATGTAGCATGCTCGCACGCTGTGTTTATGTTTGGCAGTTGTATAGTAGCAGCTGTTTTGGGGGGGATTGTGATAGCAGTTGCTGACAACAATGCGCACACGTTAATAGCCAATAAGGCAGGTATGGTTAGGATGATATTGCTAGCATTGGTGGCGCCTGCTGCACCGATTCTGTCGAGGGCCTTTTTAGCTGTTCCTGTCACTTGTATTGCGTCAGGTATGTATGTGCTTCTGGCCTTCTTGCCCATTGCGGTCTTCACTCTTATGTTTGGCCACCACAAGGGGTGTTGTTAAGGAAATAAGGTTTTCTGGGCGTAAAGTAGTTAGGTGTCTATTCCAGCAAAAAATTAAAGGAGTTTCGATCTATTTTTAGGCACATTATGGTCGAGGTCGGTCCCCTTTTTCAGACTTTCCCGCTGGTTTCGTGCTTTTCCACGAAATCAGGGCTAGGGGGGCTCGTTTAACCAAATTAGAAAAATGGCATCTTGCGTTTAGATCTAATGGCTTGAAATTGTAAGTAAGCGCTTGCATGATTCCTTTTGTTTTTTAAAATTGCCTTGTTGACACATCCATTTTGTTTCATGGGCAGAGAAGCTTCCTTGCCACACTAACCATTTGTCACCAAACACAATCCCCTCCTTAACAGAGGGATAGGTGTCTTTGTACCCATATCGGAACTTTTTTCCCCTTTGCAGTCAATTCCCGCTTGTTTATCGTTGGCCATCTTTTTTGCTGTTTTGTTGTTGAAGATTTTAAGTTTTTTTCTATCTTCTTGTCTCGCCCTATTGCAATAGACTCATCTTTGAGATAATTTGTGATGCATCCACAAAATTAAATACTCGTGCAATGAGTCAGTAGTTTTTCAGATTGAGCTATTAGGGGCCTGCTCAAGAAATACGGGGTTTTGAGAAAATGTTCCTTGCTTTTAATTTCCTTGTTAAGTCACAATACCTCCCTTTTTGATGCAGTGCGGTTGGGTATGGTTGTTCTCCAGGTGGGTTGTGATGTTGCTAAGGGTTGTGCTTTGTGGGAGAATTATGCTTCTTTGCGCCAGCTTGCTAAAAAGAGCCATGAACAGTGGACGTTGTATGTGTGGAATGCTTCTTGGTTTATTACTTTTTTGCTTGCTAACGTGTTACCAATCTCATCGTGGAAGTCATGGCCTCTTGTACCCCTTTTCTTTGTCGTGGCATCTATTTTCATGCGTAGTAGAAAGGAGTTTTGCGAATCTGAGCGCAAGCTGCTGAAGCTGAAAGAAAAATGGCCTAATGTGGATGCTATTCACAAATCTGGAACGGAGAGTCCTGGGCTAGATTTGGAGAGATTGTTCCCTGCGCGCGATTTTCTTGGTGAACCTACCGTTGAGCAACGTATCGAAAGGACTCGTGAGTGGGTGTGCTCTTCCTCAACAAAAGCTTTGTACTCGGTTGGGTATTTTCTTCTCATGCATGTCGGAGATATTATCGCATTTGTTACCTTGGCTTACTCAAGTGTGGCTATTTATGGGGGACTGAATGTGCTCGGAAATACTATTCAGGCCTTGTGCTGTCTTTTGTGTATAGCGGAACATGGGCTGTTCTGGATGAACCCTACCTACGACGAGGGGCCTCTCTCTACCGTGGGTGGCGGGGTGCTTTCCCGTTGTGTGCATAAACTTTCTAAGGAATTTCGTGTTGTTGGGTGTTTCGTTGATTATTCGAGTTATGGGCTGTTTGGTAGAGTTTTTGCTTGTGTAGACTTGGGAGCATATCTAGTAGGGCGCTGCTTTTACGAGCCAATTTCAGCTTGGGTTAGCAACTGGGTGCAGTGCTGGGTGCAGCATGCAATGCTTGGTGATCTGATTGAGCGGAATGTACAGAGTATGATTGAGGATGATGTTAATTTGCGGGAGACACCTACGCCGTGTTTTACACAAAAAGCCTTCACCGTCGTTCACTGTCAGGATCCATGCCCTGGGAAAAGCGTGCGGCAATTGGAGGAAGAGCTTGTTGCGTGTGTTGAGAATCGATGGCCTCATCCGGCGGAGGCTGTGAGTATTCGTAAGATGATGGACAATAGAGTGTTCAGCAAACATGTAAGCGGGGGGACTGCTATTTCAGAAGAGGCGGTACAGCAATCTCTCGAGGTAAAGGCAAAGAAGGTACTGCATAATTGTCGAACGGCGTTTGAAGAAGGATCTATCACACCTTTACGAGCTATGGTTGCCAGTGAAAGCGAGATGGATAGTTGCCCTGTGGCAGTGTATAAGAATATATGTGACTTGTATCTAGATGCTTGTGTTTCATCTGAATTAGGTGATGACTCAAGACAAGTTGAGACATTTAAAGCGCGGATTTTGCAGATATTTCAACAAATACGTGATAAGGCGTGCATAGAGCTTCTTCAGGGGCGAGCACTTATGTTCACACGACTTGTGCGGGTTGGTGGGGAGGAAAGCGGGGAAGTGCAGTCAGCTGCTGTGAGGAGGGCTTATTTGCAGGGTGTGCTCTCAAGCCGCCTGCCGAGCGGCTTAGGCCTTTTACATAATCCCGTTGTGTGTCTTTCTGCCTATGTTTTAGAATTTATACTCAATATCTTAGGCGAAGTGACGATGAACTCTGCGACGAATTACCATTCTGTGGTCGTCTTGCACGCTGTTTTTCAAAAGACTTTGGGCCTAAGTAGTTCAGGTCAGGGAGTTCTCCTCGACCCTGCTACGGATTCTTTACTGAGTAAAACTTCCCTCACAGAGAAAATCTTTATATACCCGTTCCTCGTCGGCATCTTTGGGCCTGCACTAAAACGTGAGTGTGCAAAGAAGATGTTGGATGAATTAGTTGATGCGATTGCGAATGAAACAGATGTGCGCTGTTATTCTTGCGATCTATTCGCAGTGAAATGTGCGATATTGAAGAAGGCGGTCTCAGAGAAACAAGAAAGGGAAGGGGGTAGTGGTGATGATAGTGTTATTGAGCAGCTCCTCGAGGACCTCGCGGAGGACTGTGGGCAGGAGCGGAGTGCTGAGGATCGGAGGGAGTTTATATTGGAGCAGCTGTATGATGTGCTGCTCGGTGTTGGCTTGTTAGAAAAGCGACCGGTGGTGGAGCGGCGGCCTTACCGCCACCCCCTCTTTGGTGGCGGTGTTACCCGAAATTAAGAGTGACGAAAGTTTATCTGGATGATTTAACAGATAAAAAATGGAAACAAATTAAGTCCGTTGTCGACAGCTTGAATTGTAAGCGTCAATGGCAGCCAGGTTTAGAAAAGGGCCAGGACTGTTGGCTATCTGGGGAGTGGCTCATTTTCACTAAGGGAGAATATCGATAAACTCTAATACCTGACGGCACGAGAGGTGCCAGAGGAGATGGAAACCTTCCCCCAAATTAAACACTTAAACTATTGCGGGCAAATATTCCTCGAAACCTCATCCATACAACGGCACATTATGGGTCTGCTCAAGAAATAAGGGGTTTTGAGAAAATATTCCTCCAAATGGACCTAAAATAGAGTATTAGCTAAATGTGTGTACTGTCCATCCGTTGGGGCAAATAAGCTGACTTAAATCGACTCAATATAAAAGATTTAGGCGTGTTGGCAACCAATGTCGATGCTTCAGGGGCGTGCACTTCTTGGGCGCTCTTATTGTGAAAATATTCGACCTTGAGATCACACTTAGTTCCAGTTTCCCGGAATTCAGGCTACTTATCAAGAGCTCCTTCCGCGCCCGGGGAAGTTTCTTCAGAACGCTGCCGAGCCAACGAAAGCTTTCTCTAGTCATTATCATCGATCAGAGTCATCCCCACCTGCACAGAAAAAGACCGAAAACCACCGCTTTTGCCTTAAATCCAAGCTCTGAGAAACCCTCGAATATTTCCTTTAGATCCAATACGCGAAAGCTTTATCAATTTCTGCCCGATCGGTGCGGTGAGCCAAGACTAGAGAGGCGGTCCATAAAGAGGGTGTTTTCTACTTGTGCAGCGAGCTGTGCGGTGAAATGCATCAGCCTCCTCTTCATGGCCTTTTGGGGAATGGATTGAAATTGGGCGTCCTTTTCTCTAAAAAGGCTCTGCGCCCCTCTTGGGCCTCTTCTGACATATAGTAGAGAAGGGTGGCGTTGCCCGCCAACTCCTGCAGCCCCGCCTGGCCATCGCAGTCGGCATTTAGCGCAGCTTTGAGGCAACGGATAGCCAGCGGGGAGTGTTCCAAAATTTTACGGCACCATTCCAATGTGGTTTTTTCGAGCTCCTCGTAAGGGACAATGTGATTGATGAGCCCCATCTCTAACGCCTCCCTGGCGTTATATTGGCGGCATAAATACCAAATTTCACGTGCCTTTTTCTGTCCAACGATGCGGGAGAGATAGCCGGCGCCAAACCCTCCGTCGAAGGAACCCACTCTAGGGCCAGCTTGACCGAAAATTGCGTTGTCGGCAGCAATAGTCAGGTCACACATGACGTGCAACACATGCCCTCCACCGATCGCATAACCCGACACCATCGCGATGATTGGCTTGGGGCAGGTGCGCAGCTCCCTTTGGAAGTCGAGGACATTTAGGCGCTCTACTCCCGCTCCGTCTATGTACCCCGCATCTCCTCGGACAGATTGATCTCCACCAGAGGAGAAGGCCTCTTTCCCCTCTCCAGTCAAAATAATTACACCGGTCGAGAGATCATTCCTAGCCTCCTTTAGGGCGCTAAGCATCTCTTCCACGGTTAGGGGACGAAAGGCATTGCGTACATGTGGCCTGTTGATGGTGATTTTAGCCACGCCCGGCATTTTGTGGTATTTGATATCGAGATAACTTCCCGCGGCTTCCCAACGGTTGTGCTGATCAGTCATAACAAAAGCATTGTCTACGATCATACCATTTTTTGTCTTTGAAGAATTATCATTGAGAGGTAGAATGATCCCGATGATGAATTGTTGGATCGAGGGGGCGCGCCCAAGGACACTCATCGCTTCGCTGTCGCCCGTTCTGTTTGGGATGGTGGTCGCTTGGGATATCGCGGTTTTGCGCCTCCCCCTTTTTTTGGCTATTTTGCTCTTTGCATTGTCCATACAGATCGCGACAAACTTTGCCAATGATTATCTTGACTTTATTCATGGGGTGGATGGTGCAGAGCGCGTAGGACCACGACGTGTCGTCCAATCAAAAATATGTAGTGTTGGTAGTGTGCGGAGGGTGACTCTGGGGCTCTTTACGTTGGTGGGGATGATAGGGCTGTATCTGACGTGCGTAGGGGGATGGTGCGTCGGGGTGTTAGTGTTGCTAGCGATACTCTTGGGCTATTTCTATTCTGGGGGACCTTGCTCCATAGGCCACCTGGGCTTGGGCGATCTCTGTGTGCTTGTCCTTTGGGGTCCTGTGGCGACTGCGGGCGTGACCTATCTGCAAACGGGAGCTCTTTCTTCGATTGCGCTCATTGCAGGGTGTATTCCAGGCTTCTTTTCCACTGCGATGATCGCTATGAATAATTTGCGCGATGTCGATGAGGATCGTAAAGTGGGCAAAAAGAGCCCCGTCGTGAGGTTTGGAAAAACTTTTGGAAAGTGGGAGGTTGCCCTGTGCTTAATTTTCCCCTGCCTGATTCCCCTTTACCTCTTTACGATGATGGAAGGTGCTCATCCCTTGTCCCTCATCTCTGTCGGTTGTTTAGTTTTTGCCATCCCCCTTGTCTGGCGCCTATTTAGGGGGCATGAGCCCTCCACACTTTTCCCTAAGATAGGGGTGATCTTTATGCTTCACACCCTGTTATTTACCTTGGGGTGGATTATTTCGTGAGACGTACCCTATACCATTATTCTCTCCCCTTTAGGGGAGGAGGTTTGCGCGAAGGTTTTCTCCTCCACCTAAGGGAGCAGGGGGAGGAGGGATGGGGGGAAATTGCCCCCCTTCCGGGGTTTAGCAGGGAGAGTCTGGAAGAGGCTTTCGAGGATTTTTGCACTTACAGATATACCCTTCCCTCCGTGCAATTTGGTGTTTACAGCGCCCTTTGTGATCTGCGTGGCCGGGTCTCACTTCGCGCTGTTCCCATTAAAATAAAGGTTAAGGTGGGAGATCTCACGCTGAGGGAGTGTTTGAGGGTAATCAACCCTGCCCCCACCTCTTATATGCGTGTCGATTTTAACCGCAGATGGAGCCTTCATGAAGCACTATCTTTCGCAGAACATTTCTCAGAAGTGGAATACTTTGAGGAGCCTTTATTACCCGGGGAGGATGCGAGGCTCTTCCCCTATCCAGTTGCGCTTGATGAATCCCTCCGTGAAGGCGCCTTCCCCCCTTACCCAAATGTGGTGGCCCATGTCATCAAACCAACGATGCATGGAGTTCCCCTCCCAGCTATTCAGAGGGGAGTCGATTTTATTTTAAGTAGCAGTTATGAAACGGAGTTAGGGATCCATCAGATAGCAAAATTGAGCCTCCGCCTAAAGCTCCCAGATAGGCCGATGGGATTAGGGACATGCCACCTCTTTGAAGATAGCCTCTTTGAAAATGGGGTGCACATGGAGGAGGATATGCTCTACTTTCCGGAGGAGTGGAGATTAAAAAGGGGAAGAGTGCAAAATATCTTCGATGAATATATTTGAGTGTCCATTTGCTCTTTGTGCACGTATATCTGGGAGAAATGTTGCCATTACCTCCTCCACCCGCTCCTGGACCTACTCTGAATGCCACCTGCTTATTAAGGGGATAGCCCACACGCTAAAAATGGCTGGGGTGAAGTTTGGAGAACGCGTCGCTCTAGTTCCTACAAAAGATTTTCCTACACCTCTCATCTTTTTTGCTCTCTTCAGGCTTGGAGCTATTGCCTGCCCTATCGATTCTCAGCTCCCTCCAACTTCCTTTCTTCATCTGCTTCATGCCCTGTCTCCCACTTATCTTATTATTCCAGATGGAATGGGATATTCCAAGATTGGACACATTGTCCCTATTCCATTTTCACAGCTCGCTAAATCTGCAGCTCCTATCTCTCCCCCCAGTTTTCGGATCTATTTAGCTAAGGGGACGCTTGCGACCTGCCTCTCTACTTCGGGAAGCACAGGCCAGCCTAAAATTGCCTGTCACTCTCTGGGCAACCATTATTACAGTGCACTCGGATCTAGTCGCTATATGCCCCTCAAAACTACCGATCACTACCTCCTCTCCCTTCCTCTTTACCACATTGCGGGGGTTGCCATCCTCTTCCGTACTTTCTTGGCGGGGGCCACCCTTCTGCTCTCTGATGATCTCGGCCACCCCCGTGCTACGCACCTCTCGCTTGTTCCCACCCAGCTCTGTCGCCTACTCGAACGCTCTCCTTCTCGGCCCTTTCCGCAGCATCTCCTCTGCGGAGGGGCGCCCATCCCACAGACCCTTTACGAACAGGCCTTACGCAAAGGGTTAGGCATCTATCCTTCCTATGGGATGAGTGAGATGAGTTCTCAGATCGCTACCAACTTCTCCCTGGGATCCTTCTCCTTGGGTCATTCCCTACCCTACAGAGAGCTAAAGGTTGGGGAAGGTGGGGAGATCTATGTGCGTGGTGAGACTCTGTTCCAGGGATATTTTCATCGAGAGAGGGGATTGACCCTGCCCTTGGATGATGAGGGGTGGTTTCATACTGGCGATGTGGGTGCATATTCTCCTGAGGGAGGGCTTCAAATTTTTGGGCGTATAGACCGTCGTTTTATTTGTGGTGGAGAGAATATCTACCCAGAAGAAATTGAGAGCATTTTAGAGGGGATTGAGGGTGTCGAAAGTGCGGCGGTCATTCCAGTGGCTGACGAGGAGTGGGGGATGCGCCCTGTGGTTCACATCAAGGGTGATGGGGGGGTGAGTGAGAATACACTGAAAGCCCTCCTCGCCCTTCGTCTTCCCAAATTTAAGATTCCCACATCCTTCTATTTCTCATAATTCTTCAAATACCCCCCTTAAAATTTCTACCCCCCTGAAGCACACGGCTGCTGTTCATCTCTAAAGACAGTAAAGGGGACGCCATTAACCTTAAGTTGTGTATCTAGATTTGGGAGGATAGCGCGTACGACAGATTCGATGTTACTAGCATGCACAGAAATGAATGTACGTTTCCCATAAGTACGTTGCACCTGGTCCGCGTGTATAAGTACTTTTCCCGCGGCGGTATTAATCCGTTCGATCAATTTAGATATTTCTTCGGCTCTAGGGTTGTTTGGAGATATCGTTGCCGAGAAATATGTCAGGGGTTTTTCTCTCACGGGGAAGTTTTGTAAATGGCCCACTAAGGCATGTAACAGTAGCGCATGGAAAGCACACCTACCCATTCCTCGACCCCTTACTTCATGGGTAAGGAACATTCCTGACTCAGAATATCCTTCCGCATCTCCAGCACCGTTTGCTATTCGTCCCAGAAAAGTAGGAGGGGAGCCAAGCTCTAAGCCAACCATGCCCGACCAAAAGGTGGGTTCTTGATGCTTTACATCTCCTTTCAATGAGGGTGCATAGCGGAAAAGATCTCGCTCAAATATCTGCTGGACTTGTTGGGGAAGTCTAGGCTGTCCATCTAAATATCCCTCCATATTTTCTTGAGTTCCATACAAACGCTGATATGCCTCACACGGGGTCATCCCCGAATTTGAGATGCAAGTCTTTAGTTCTTCAAAACAGGGTAAATGCGCAAAAGCCTCCGAAAATTTCCCAGCTACAACTGGATCCTCGAGTGGGAGAGGGGGTCCCCATATCGTATTGTTCATTTTTATCACTGTGAGGAGAAGATCTCCCGTGTTACAAGTCCACACTTCGATGGGGGAGGGGGGTGATGCACTGAGGGCTCCACTACCTCGATGAATTTCGGCACCAGCAGGTTCTAATGCTCCAGTTATTCTCTTTTCCTGTATTGCAGACATAATACCTCCATTTCCATTGTCAGTCAGGATAGCAATAGCAAGTAAAATTTTTCAATGCTTTTTTTGAAGAAATTAGTTGATTTTCTCCCGTTGGGGCCGACGTGAGGGGCTATGTATGTGAAGTTACTTTAATGGGTGCAATATCATTATGGTCCAACTCTTCAGCGGCAGCATAGTTGACAAACTGGGCGAATTCTTTGCGATAGGTGACCTCGACGTTGCCCACCCGTCCGTGACGATTTTTCCCTATGATGAGTTCTGCGAGTCCCGGTTTATTATAAGAGTCATAATATTCAGGTCGAAGTAAGAAGAGTACCACATCGGCGTCTTGTTCAATGGCGCCAGATTCTCTAAGATCACTCATGATAGGACGGTGGCCACTACGTTCTTCTACCCTTCGAGAGAGCTGTGAACCACAGAGGACAGGGATATTCAGCTCACGAGCTAAATTTTTTAGCATGCGTGAAATTTCAGAAATCTCATTTTGTCGGCTATCATTACCAAAATATGTCCCAGATCCGGATAGCAGCTGCAAGTAATCAATGATGAGCAGCTGGATGTCATAGGCCTCCTTCATGCGACGCGCTTTGACGCGCACATCGGTCACCCTTTGCCCCGGTTGATCTTCAACAATTACGGTGCTTTTTTGCATTAGGTTGATAGTTTGAACAACGCGTTGGAATTCAGCGCCGTCAAGCGATCCCACTTGAATTTTCATTGATTCGACTTCGGATTGAGAGCAAATCATCCGATGAAGCAGTTGCTCTGCGCTCATTTCAAGAGAAAAAACACCTACCGGCTTGTTGCAGTTGAAGGCGACATGTTCCGCGATATTCAGCGCGAGGGCAGTCTTTCCCATACCTGGCCGACCGGCCAGGATAATAAGGTTTGAGGGGGAGAGGCCATTAATGAGTTTATCCAGATCTGTGAATCCTGTGGGCACCCCCGTAAAGGCCAGGGCTTCCTCACCCTTCTCTAAATATTTTTCTTGCCGCTCTTCCAGCTCTTTTAAATATGGGAGACCAGATTCGGCCTGGACTCCTGCGAGGATCTCTTTAATCTGCTTGCCCGCAGTGGTATTTGTATGTTGAGAGATAGCAAAAAGGGAAGCCTGAGCGTCATCTAAGGCGTCAAGGACATTTGCTGGCTCCTCCAGGGCTTTCTTTTCAATCTCCTGCGCGGCATCGATCATGCGCCTCAAGATCGATTTGTCTCTGATAAGCCCGACATATTCTTCGATGTAGGCCGAAGTTCCCGCATACTGCGCCAAGGTGGTGAGGTAGCCCACGCCGCCAATACGCTTAAGTTTGTCGCTTCGCTTGAGCTCTTCAGCAACCAGGTGGATATCTGCAGGTTTATCGTTTTTAAAGAGCACCTGCAACACTTCAAAAATTATCCGATGTTCTACATAGTAAAAGTCTGCAGCACGCAAAGCATCCGAGGCAATATTTAAACTATTGACTCTGGTGAGCATACATCCTAGAACCATCATCTCAGACTCTTTCGAGTTGGGCGCAACGATAACTTTAGGTTGTTCCTGTTTAGCCATACGGACCAATGGTAGTTGCTCTACTCAAAAAACAAAAGGGCTTTCTGTTTTTTTGGCCGAGGTATGTGGCAGCTCTCTTTTGTTGATGCCAAAACATCAGCTCCTCTTATTCCGCCGCCAATCTTGTTTCATTGCAATTCTGGGAGTGCTAAAGAAATGCAGACCTCTTGAGCATCGACCATATTGAGCTAATTTGACTTAGCTTATGCGCCACATTTGGGAATATTCCATTTTGGGGGACAAGTAAAGCCAACGGAATCAAGGAGGAGCAAACGTGAGCAAGTAGATCATTTTTGTTGGAGTAGCAAATGCGGTGCATTGCTGTAAGCTCTTAGCGCGCTACATTTTGCTTGTCCGATTCATTAATAGGGCGTCTACGAGAACACACGCCGTCATAGCTTCGACGACAGGAACAACGCGAGGGGCAACGCAGGGGTCATGGCGAGAGCCTTTAGCTAGCTTGAGGGTATGTTTATTGCCTGCGGTGTCGACAGTTTGTTGGGGTTGCTCTATGCTGGAGGGAGCTTTGAAGGCGGTACGGAAGATGAGGGGAAGCCCTGTGGAGATGCCACCAAGGGTCCCCCCAGCATGGTTGGTGCGTGTTGTGATATTTCCCTTGTCATCGGCGACGAAGGGATCGTTGTGCGTAGACCCCTTCATGTGGGCGCTGGCAAAACCAGAGCCGATCTCAACCCCCTTAGAGGCGGGGAGTGTCATCATAGCCTTGGCGAGGGTGGCTTCAAGTTTTTCGTAAATGGGGGCGCCGAGTCCGATGGGAAGATGGTCTACATGGCATTCGACAATACTTCCGAGGGAATCTCCCTCTTTTTTTGCCTCTACGAGGGCTGCCATCATCTCCTCGCCCGCCAGAGTATCGGGGCAGGAGATAGGGTGAGATTGCAGCGTTTGACGGTTGACCTCATTGATTGTGATATCACCGATAGTGTGGACATAGGCGATAAGTCTGATGTTGTGATAGGAGAGGATCTTTTTCGCCACGGCACCAACAGCTACGCGGCAGACAGTCTCTCTGGCGGAGGCGCGTCCGCCACCACGATAATCGAAGAGTCCATATTTTTTTAGGTAGGTGAAGTTGGCGTGTCCTGGACGCATGAGGTGCTTTATGGGGGTATATGTGGAAGAATCGACGTCTTTATTGAAGATGACAATGGAGAGGGGGGTGCCACTAGTCTTTCCCTCAAAGACCCCAGAGAAAATGTGTGCTAAGTCCCTTTCCGCACGCGGAGTAGTGTAGGGGCTCCTCCCTCCAATGCGGCGGAGAAGCTCTCGATTGATATCCTCTTCATTTAAGTTAAGCCCGGCCGGACATCCGTCGATCACGACACCAATGGCTTTGCCGTGAGATTCTCCCCAGGTGGTGAAGCGAAATAATTCCCCAAAGCTATTACTTCTCATTGTTTCTTGCATATTTACAAATTTGATCGACCACTGCTTCATCCTCCATTTGGGTGACGTTGAGGATATGGGCATCTAATTTGCGGTAAGATTCATCCCGTTCGTCATATGTCCTATCGAAAGAGGCATCAGGGTCCTTGAGGTCGATAAAGTAGGGTAGAACATCCTGGGAGAAGAGGCGCCTTTTGAGCACTTCGCGTTCGCAAAAGAGGTAGAAGAGCAGACTGCTCTTTCTGAGGGCATCTACATTGTCGTAGGAGAGCATTGCTCCGCCCCCCACAGCTATGACGGAGTGTTGCACATCTTGTAGTGATTGAATTACCTCATACTCAAGTGTACGAAAGCCAATTTCCCCCACCTCCTCATAGATTTCTCTACAGCCGAGCCTCTTTTTGCGGTGGGTTTGGTAGATCTCTTCGATCAGATAGTCGGTATCGATAAAAGCACGTTTTAATTTTACAGCGACTTGCTTGCCGAGTATACTCTTTCCACATCCTTTTATTCCGAATAGGACAGTGTTCACGGTTTAACCCTAATATTTGCCCCCAACTGTTGCATCTCCAGAGCAAAGTTTGGGTAAGTTTTTTGAGTACATTCTACTCCATCGATGATGGATGCTCCTGTCGCCCCCAAAGCTGCAACGACAAGAGACATTGCGATGCGGTGATCGCAATAGCTTTTTAGATGGGCCCCCTTAAGGTTGGAGGAGGAAAGGGTGATACCCCCCTCCCTCTCTCTGATGTTGGCTCCCATCTTTTTCAATTCCGTACATATTGCAAAGATGCGGTCGCACTCCTTTTTCCTGGCGATCGCACCATTGTAGAGTTTGGTCTCTCCATCGGCAAAACATCCTATCACAGCCAAGATGGGCAGTGCGTCGATATAGTCGTTGATATCGAAACTCCTGCCGCGGAGTTCTCCTCCCTCTTTGAGATGGACACAGTCCCTCCCTATCGAGAGATTGGCCCCCATGGCGAGTAGTGCATGCAAAAATTTTTTGTCGCCCTGTACATCGTCAATGGCGACATTCTTCAAAGTGATACTGGAACGTGTAATCAGCGCAGCCGCGAGGGGAAAGGCCATAGAGCTGAGGTCAGCTGGCACGCTATAATTAAATCCAGTGTAATGTCCGTCCCCATATAAGACATAGCGTGTGTAGTTGTGGTTATGATATTTGATCCCCAGAAAATCGAGCCAATGTAGGGTAAGGTCTATCCAGGGCTTTTCTCCAGGGCGGTGTACGATGATTTCTGTCTGATGTTTAGCAAAAGCTGTGGAGATAATCAAGCCGGAAACTGGTTGAGAATCTCTCCCATCGAGTTCTGCTCTGCCCTTATGCATCGGCCCTTTAATGAGGATAGGCGCACGCCCATTTTGCCTACTGCTCTCGGCGAAAGCTCCGAGCTGAGAGAGTGCCGACAAAAGTGGAGTTACGGGGCGGTTGTAACGGATGGATAGGTCCCCCGTGATCACAGTATATGTGGGAACGAGGGCGGCGAGTGCTCCGATGAATCGCAATATCTGTCCAGAATTCCCCGCATCGATCACATCTTCTGCAGGGGAAGGGCGAGACCCCACACCCTCGATTTCCAGCTGGGTGGAGTAGATTTTGACCTTTGCTCCGAGCAGTTTGATCGCCTCAATCATGGCAAAACTATCTGGAGAGTGCAAGAAGTTGTAAATTGTGGTTTTCCCCTCTCCCATCAGAGCAAAGAGGATAGCGCGCAAGGTGTGTGATTTCGAGGGGGGAATTGTGGTCTTTCCAGAAATTACACTGGGTTGAATATAGAGTCTCATCTGATAAACTCCGCGGCCATCCATGTGAGAGCTTCACGGAGGAGGGAGGAGTCGACCGTCATGCAATAATCTCCATCGCAGGAGAGGACTTTTCCTATGCCATCTAGGATCACGAAGCGGGGGGAGCGATTTTTAGCTTTTTTATCCACTTGCATCGCTTCCATCATATCATCAACGCCTACCTTTCTTGATAAGGTGAGGGGGAGTCTTATGTTCTTTATGAGGTGATAAATGACATCCATTTCCTTCTTTGTAAGGCGCCCTATTTTTTGGTTAATAAAGCTCTCTACGATTATCCCGATGGCGAGAGCTTGTCCGTGTGGCATATGGTACCCTTCGAGAGTTTCGACAGCGTGAGCGATGGTATGACCGAAATTGAGGATGTGCCGCATCCTCTCCCCTCTGCGCTCCGTTTCGATAATTTTTGTCTTCACTCGGCAACTTTCAACAATTAGGTATTGTAGGAATTTATAGTTGCGCTCCTCCCATTTATCGAGATTGTTGACGATGTCTGTGAAGAGCGTAGGGTGGTGAATAAGGCCATATTTGATGATTTCGATCATGCCATTACGCATCTCTTCATCGGGGAGAGTATCTAGCATGGAGGGGTCGATGAGAGTCGCCACGGGCAAGTAACATGCTCCGACCAAATTCTTCCCACATTTAACATTTACGCCGCTCTTGCCTCCGATGCTGGCATCGACCATTCCTAGAAGTGAGGTGGGCACGGTAAGGTATGGGATACCGCGGCAATATGTGGCGGCGACGAAGCCCCCCACATCTGTGACAACACCTCCCCCTATTGCAATAAGGGAGGTATCGCTTCTCAGCCGTTTTGCACACATCTCATCTTCAACCCACTCCTTTGTTCGACGACTTTTGTCTACTTCCCCCCCTTCGATGGTGATGGGGAAACATTCGAAGCCCTGTTTGCGAATGAAGTTGAGAAGAGACTCCCCATGAAGGGGCGCGACATTTTTGTCACTTAAAATCACAAAACGCCCCCCTATTTTTTGACAAATGTCAAGAAGAGTTTTACCCTTTAATAGACCTCTTCCGAAATAAATGTGAGTGATATTCTCCTTAATCTGCACGTCAAGCGTCGCGATCTCCCTCATAGCAAATTGGGATCTGTGGGGTTAAAATCTCTGTCTAAGAGGGTGCACAGGCGTTGCCCCATGCACCTATTAAGTGTAATATACGGAAGGAATCCCTTCTTGTAAAAGAGATTGTGTGTGCCCCCCCTCGAGGGGCAAAACGCAGAGGGGACCCTTGTTAGAGGGCATGAGCGCACGCATCAAGTCGGATCGATGTTTTGTCAACTATATCTATTGGCGGATGATTTCATACAGACGTGCCACTAAATCTAATAGCGTCCTCCGTATTTGTTGAATGGTCCTTTCCTGTTCACTATTGGTACGTTGGGCGTCTTGCTCTGTTTGCACCTGCATTCGAGCGGCTTCAGCAAGTTGTTGTTTAGTGACCACGGTCCCTTGGATGGACATTTGGGAAGATTGCGAAAAAGTCGAGATTACGGGTTCTGCCATTTTACTGGCATTTTGCTGAACGAATTCAAGGCCGCGCAGTACTCGTTCTTGAGACGGAAGGAAATCGACAATGGAGGTGCCAGGAGATACAAGACCCAGGAGAGCGTCGCATGGACGTTGAAGAGGCCCAAGGGCTCCATTTTCGATTATCATCCTGGATACGGGGATCAAAATCACGCAAATGAGGCCTGGCGCCATTTGCAGTTTCCCATAGAAAAGCACATCTTGTGAACCTGTAGAATGTGCATCAGAGACCCCATCACTCCCCGCGCGCCACTGTTTCGTAGACGCGTCCAATGTCTTTTTCTCGTCCCGGTTGATCTCAGAAAATATCTTGTTCACCAGCTTCAGGAACATGAATGTACTTATGAGCGTATTCCCTGGAAGAGGTGGTGATTCCGACTCTCTGGCTTCTTCATGCTCGCAAGGTGCAAGATATTCATCGATTATCTCTTCGGGCACACGTTCATTGTTCGTGGAATCTGCTTCAGGGGGTGGTTGAGTGTCACATTTCCTCGGACTTTCATACTTGCCCTGAGGGGGATGGTCGAAAAAACCGGGCTTTTTTGGTAGGCTCAGTATTGCGTCTGGCATAAAGTCTATCCTCCTTTATGACTATTTCTTATGAGTATGCTCTTGTTTAGTGTGTGAAGCACCTGTGACGCGGAGGCACAGAGGTCGAAAACTTCGTGTTTTGTAAATTGGCCCAGTGTCTCCTTGATATCGTCATGATTTTGTTGCAGCTCGGTATTTGTTTTGGTATTGTTCTGTTCGAGCAAGTGCTGCGCACTTTTTGTTTGGGATATTTTATAGTTGAGGCTTGCCCTCAATAGTTGAGGGACGTTGTAGAGGCTTTCGGCTAGTCTCTCCGGTAGAACGGGGGCTATAATAGCAAAGCCCCTCGCCCCGCCTATCATCGCTAGAGTTACTCCCCCTAGGCTGAGCATTGTGGTATAAACCTGGCTGCCTTCCCCATATCTTAAGGCGGATGCGAACATGGAGAGGACGCCCCCTGCCAGCATGCTCAATCCATGCAAAAAAACACTGGGGGATCCCATGCTTATCCCGCAGGCTGCCAATCCAGCTCCCGTTGCTGAGCAAAAGGCAAAGGAAAGCAGGTCAAGATAGGTGCAGAACTTAGAGTAATTGCTCGCTTCTTTGGCGTTCTCATTTATTTTTTTAGCGGTTTCTAGATGTTCTCGGAGGAGGAGAGCTCTGTGATCCTTTTTAATCTCCAACACTTTGGCGAGGTGCTGATACTCCAAAATTTGCGACTGACACGCCGTATCGACATAGTTCACTAGAATTCCGAATGGGTTGTGGTGGTAATGTTGCATCTGCGGCGGCATCGCCGCAGCGGCTTTTTGCGTGACGGCTGTTGTCCCTCTCTGGGCCGATGGGAAAAGGAAACTGGAGCGGTTGAAGTCAACGGGTTCCGTAGGGCCATCGCATAACTTCTTCTCTTCAACATCGGGAAGATCGGACAACAACCCTTTTCGATGAGTAGACTCTCCTCTATGTAAGGGGGGGCAACAACCCACAAAGGAGCTGAATTCGGTATCGTCTGACACACCCATGCTCCTCCGGGAGGAGGGCGGAAGGGAGTTCTCCTTTCGCGGGGGACGTAAGGGGAACCGAACGAGATCGGAAGCAACTCTCAAGTTCTCAGGCATATATCACGGACTCCTCTTGATCAGGATGTGGTACATTAGCGGGGGATACTTTTTTCAACGGACCTCTCCATTCCTCGGATGTACGTCTCTTCGGATTTTCTTATTATATTCGTAATCATCAAATGGGTTTGAGTCAATAAAGCGATCAACTGGGAGATTTCTGAGATCTCACTTGTTAGTATGTGTTGAAGCTGTTCCGCTGCAGCACTTATCTCCTCAAATTTGTCTGAAGAGAGCTGTTCGAGATCGCCAGTTTCAAATGGTCTGAGGCTGCCTTCACCGATAGAGAGACTAAATTCGTGGTATGCCTCTTCAAGCTGTCCCAGCAAATCGGCCATATGAGATAAGTCGTAAGGACCACCACTGCTGCCGTGTTTTGCCTTTGCTTGGGCCAATTTGAAGCACACCGGATGAATGACAGAACTAAGGGTTTGCCTAAACCGTTTTGCGGTCTCATAATTTCTACTTATCTTCCCATGGAGATTCTCATCGAGCCCAAACTGCAGATCGACTACGGTCTGACCGAGATTCCCTTTGGTGCTTCCCACCGCGTCAACATTATTCCTTGCCATACCGACCTTTACCTCCTGTCCCGTTATGAGCAGGACAAATACCAATCCTTCCAAGGGTACAAGCGTAGTGGCTTGCAGACTTATTTTTCAAGTAAATTTTCAAAGCCTTAAAGGAGAGTCCTGAAAGGGAATGTGGTGTGGGTAGAGCTATCTCACTTGCACCTTGCGCGTAGCCACTGAGGAGGTAGGGGAGAATACGACACAATGGGCTGGACAAAGGGTGATACAACGGGTATGTTTGTCATATGTTGGGCATTATGTAAGATGGGGTGGACGACGTCTAAATCTTTGAGGTGGGTCGAAAATGGATAGGTGCGCTCACTTCCTCCTTCTTTTTCTTCTTTTTTTTACTGTCTGCCTGTATGGCTGGCAGAATGATCGACAGGCTCACCTATTTCTAGAGGGATACCTCGATCGTGATGTTATTACTGTTGCGGAGCTGCAGCTTAACGAGTTCGAGGCAGAGAGGCGGGGAGCTCTGATTGTTCGAATCAGCTCCTCGGCAGGAGATATTTATGAAGTCTTAGAGTTGGCGACAAGAATACATCACCTCAAGGTGAAGGGGGGGGTGCATGTCGTCATTTATATTCAGGGAAGGGCTGTGGGGCCCGCGGCGATCCTCCCATTTTTGGCAGATGAACTGATTGTCACCCCGCTGGTTGCATGGGGCGACATCTCATATGGCGTTGGAGATCGGATACAGAGTAGCACACTTCAAAATACCATCATTCCCTTCATCGACCCTGGAGCGAAACGGAGAGCAACCCTACAACATCTCGTTTCTGCGATGATCGACCCCTATTATAAATTGGTCTATGGAAAAGAGGGGGATGGAGATGTCAAGGTGGAAAAAAACGATCATAGTCGTTTTGGCCCTTTGATACTTAACTTAAAGGGGATGGAATCTCTCAACTTGGTAGACAAAGTGCTGTCAGATGAGGCGTTTCAGAGAAGTTATGTAGTGGACGGGGAGAAGGAAGCGCAAATATCTAAAGTATCGATTATGGATAAATTGAGTCATCGCCTCCAAAAGTATATCTCCTATAGCGAAACTGGCAACAACTTGATTGGCTATCTTCACGTTGGGGTTGATCTTCCGATTAATCAATCTACTTATATCTATGTGAAATTTGCCCTGGAGGAGTTTGTTCGGAGAGGGGTGCGATTTGTTGTACTCGATTTAAATACCCCTGGGGGGGAAGTTGTCTCAGCATTAAAGATTGTAGACCTACTTCAAAAGCTTGATATCCAACATCACATCCCTGTGGTGGCTTTCGTGCATGATTGGGCCGTCTCCGCGGGTGCGATGCTCGCCTATTCCTGTCGTTTTATCGGTATAGAGCCCAACTCCCTTATGGGGGCCGCCGAACCTGTGCATATGGGGCAGGGGGGGGAGATGATCTCTGCCTCGGAAAAAGTTAATTCTGCTCTGCGAGCAGAGTTCGCTAATCTCGCGATGTTTTATGGAAGAAATCCTTTAATTGCAGAGGCCATGGTGGATAAGGATATGATATTGGTTCTTCGAAATCATGAGGTGGTCCAATTACACTCTGAAAATGAGGTGCGCACTGCCGGTCCAGATCCAGATGTTGTTTTAATCGAGAAAGGGAAGTTACTTACCTTGAACGCCAAACAGCTTATGAGCTATGAGGTGGCCGATTTCGAAGTATTTCCGACCTCCTTAATGGAAATTACAGATAAAGAGAGAGAAGAGAAGATGTGGCCAGCGGAGAAGTTATTGATATTTCAACAGCCCTATCTAGCTAAGATCCCCAACGCCATAGTTATTGAGTATCGGGATTGGCGTGTGGGATTCTTTACATTTCTCTCTCTCCCCTTTGTCACCTCCCTCCTCGTCATTGGCTTGATTATAGGATTTTATATTGAAATTAATACGCCAGGATTTGGAATTCCAGGTTCTATTGGCGTTGGATGCTTGGCTCTAATTATGATCGCCAGTTTTGCGAGTCAGGCCGTTCACTGGATTGAGGTCATCATTCTTGGTGTAGGACTTATTTTGCTCGCGTTGGAGTTGTTTGTGATTCCAGGATTTGGTATTACTGGAATTTTGGGGATCGTCTTGACAGTTGTTGGCCTCTTCTCCCTCCTTCTTCCCGATATGGGAAGATTTAATCTATTTAACTTAGAGATATTGCATCTTGTCGGCTCTTTCTTCGTCGAGAGATTGGCGTGGCTGTGTGGGGCCCTTATTCTCTCTGTGGTCATCATTGTCATTTTAGCCAAACTCTTCTCCAATCGTTATTTTCGATTTTCAAAATTGATATTAAAGGGGGAACAAGAGGCAAAGCAAGGGTATATCTCTGGTATCCCCCGCGAGAAGCTTCCCCAAGAGGGGGATCTCGGCGAAACCCTCACGCCCCTTCGCCCTTCTGGGAAGGCGCATATTGGAGACAATTTGTTTGATGTTTCTACGCAGGGGGGGTTCGTCGAAGCTCACGTGACCGTTGAAGTGATCCGTGTCGAGGGGAATCAAGTCATTGTGCGTCAGCTGAATGGAAGGGAGTGAGGAAAAGCTGGTAGCAACAACATTATTGGGAGTGGTCATGTCCCTGTTCTCTATCCGATGCTCCACCCCAGGGGGCATCAAGAGGGGCGGTGAGAAATGCATAACTCTGAAGTATTAGCATTGATTGCCAACATGCCTAAATCTTTTATATTGAGTCAATTTAAGCCAGCCTATTTGCTCTAACGGGCGAGCAATACACATATTTGAGTAATATTCCATTTTGGGTCCGTTTGGAGCGATATTTTTTTCAATCCCCATTGTTTCTCAACAGGTCCCCTATACGTTGTGTTTATCTGGATAGGTTCCTAGCATAAAACGGAATGCTGGATGAAATGCATCTGACAAAGGGAGGTATCAGATAGGCAGCAGTTGTCAGGTAAAGCCTTGTTTATGGCTTCTGATGAGCTCTGCTCTTTCAAAAATGGGGTTATCCGGCTCTCGTTACTATTCCACGCACTCTCTCTATATCATCTCTTGCGGCTTCCTCCCTCTTTGCTTGTGCTTCACGCGCTTTTTCTATCATAGCTGATCTTTCTCGTGCGATCTCCTCCGCCGCCCGCCTCCTTGCAGCCCTCACTCGCTCTCCTTCGGACCTTTCAGCCTCACGTTCTCCTTTTGTCCATATTCTTTCTTGACATGAAGGACAGGGTCTCTCCGCGCCTGGGAGCCTTATCCATTCGATGAGCGCTTTTCTTTCAAAAAGGTGGCCACATCGATATAGTCTGACAGGATCGGTCATTGGGGCTTGAAGGATATGGCATCTTGCGTTGGGGTCCAGCGTGTCAGTCACTCGTTCAAAATAATTTTCGATAGAAAAGCCAAGGTGCAGATAACGGCAAAAATCCTTAAGCAAAAAGTGCGTGATCCATCCCGCTATGATCACTAAGACCCCTAGCCCCATAACTAGCCCAGATGGCTCTATAGATGCACGGCCACTGAAAACTACCCATAAGATCAAGCGGCCTGTCATATATGGGGGAAGCCAAGCTAAAAATAGGGCTGGGAGTAACATAAGTGCCTTAAGCGTAATGCGCGTGAAGATGTTTTTCACTGGATAGCTTGTGCGGAAAGGGAAAGGCGTCTGATTCCCTGGTGCAAAAAAACACTCCACCCATTCTCTTATAATTTCAATGACCACGGATAATCCCAAGATAGCTGCTATCCCCATTAACGCTCCGCAAGGAGTCGCTAGAATAGAAAATAGAGGTATCGCTATCCAAACAGAGTCGTACGCGCTCGCAAGCAAGAAGCCAAAGAAAGTCTTGATAGTATGAGGAATGCTGTCCACAATCAGATGTGGATTATTCTCTTGTTCCAAATTTTGATTTACACATAAGCGATTATAGGCATAACTCAACCCCCTTGGAAGGGTGTAAGCTATGCTAGACGCAATCAATATATTCATAATTCCCTCCGCAAACTGGACTACATTGTATCTTTATTTATCAAATAATGTATACGTGATTGTTGGAAATATGTACGATTCTTGTAATAACTATTTTGCTTGCAATTTGCAACGATCCAATGGCACAATTTCTCAATTTGCTCACGTAACATTTTGGTGTCAACGCACAACTAAAATGTCGTAAGCTTATGCAAAACTGAAATGTCGTAATCAATCTTCCGAAGCGTCGACACTGGTTTAATTTCATCCCCCACATTTTCGATACTTCTTCTTCCTTGGCTGTGGGATTGTTTGCAAACAAAGTTGGTGAACAAATCCACGCTGTTCGAGTTGTGTGAAGCATTGAAAACCAACAGGTTCCAACGCTCTTTGCAGCAGCAGTTTTTGTCTTGCGACAGCATAGCGAATTTCTTTGCCTTGAAACTCTACGACGAAAGGTTCCCCAAGTCTTTCTATGACTATAACTTTTTTATATCTCAAACAATTTTGAGTTTCTGTTTGGAGTTGGTAGATCTGATTATTATATTGAATGCTAAGGCTTTTAGAGGTGCATCTTTCACTTCGAGTGGGCAGGATTTTTTCTAAATCTTCTTTAGGGTTTAGGGGTCTATGCCCATTTTGAGGATCCTTGGCAGCCTTGCCAAATTGTTTATTATGCACCTCTATAGATTCCTCGCCTAAATAACGATTTGCCTCTTCTATATGATGAAGTGTTTCTAGGTCTCATCTCTTTAATTAAGACGGTCTTGTAATATCCCGTGTTTTCTCTCCACCCTTCCTTTCGCTTGTGGGCTATGCGCACAAATCAAACCAGTATTCAATGTCTGGAGAGCTTGGTGAAAGAGTGTGATTCCTTTACTCTCACTGCCCCTAGTAACCCTAAATACACTATGCTTATCAACATAGAGCCCTATGGGCTTCCCATGTTTACATAAATACCCTTCCAAACAAATAAAATAATCATTTGCACCGCCTTGTGCGCAAAATCTTGCGTGTAAGATCTCGCTCGTCGCATCATCTACAAATTGGATAAGACAACACTTAGGCCCTCTGTCTTCAAACCAATTGTGAAACGATCCATCGACCTGTACAAGTTCCCTTTCTTTGCTTCTCCTAGCCCTTCTCTGGTAAATTTTTTCTCTTTTCCTCCTTTTGGCCTTCCACAGCCCTTCTTGAATCATGAGTTTCCTTTCCCTCGATACACAAATACCCCCCCCTTTGAACTTCTTCCCTGCGAATGTTGGACCAAAGTCAGGATACCTTTCCTTTAGAACAGCAAAAAGGTGGCTAAAGACATCTATCTCTTGTGTATGAGTTGGGGTTGATTGCTAGGGTCGCTGTGATTCCAGCAAATGTGCTTGATGGCAAAGCGCTTAAACATATCGGCCCGAAGGAAGCTTCTCTGACCATGAAACAAAATGGATGTGTCAGCAAAGCAATTGTAAAAAACAATATGGGAGAGAAAGACTTTGAGAGAGATCGACGTATTGCAAAACAAACGAATATTTTGTGAAGGGGGGCGTCTCCGTTAGCAATGTAAGCGGGCTCGCTATATAGGCATTCGCTAAGAATTAATTTCAGAGAATCATGCAGGCGCTTACTCACAATTTCAAGTCACTAGATCTAAGTGCAAGATGCCCTTTTGGGTTAAAACGGGCTCCCCTAGCCATATGATCTCGTGGAAAAGCACGAAATCGACTGGAAAGTCTGAAAAAAGGGGGCAATCTTGATCGCAATTTGTCTGAAAACCAATCGAAACTCCTCTAACTTTTTGCTGGAATAGGCAATTCGCCAATTTTCGATCCAGAAACCCTGTTTTCTTGAGCACATCCCTGAGAGATGCATACCCCTGAAGCGTCGAAATTGATTGCCAACATGCCTAAATATCTTTTATATCGATCCAATTTAAGCCAGCTTATTCGCTCTAATCGACGGGCAGTACGCATATTTGAGTAATATTTCATTTTAGGTCCATGTGGAGGAGCATTTTTTCAGCCCCACGCGAGGGAGAAGTTTCCCCCAGCTTGGCTATCTCCCCATTATTTATGGTTCACGCCTGTTGTTCCAATATCTCCTCGTGGTTATTTAGTAGCCAGGTAAGCCCCTTCTTCGGCGCTTGTTCCGAACATTTTTTTTCCTCGCTTTCCTGCGGTTGGGCTAAAGCTGTTAGCTTGACTATCTCTTCCTGCTTAAGTTGCACAGATGTGGATAGTTGTGTGTCTATGGATATTCCTTGGAGGCAGAGCCATCGGCGGGCACCTTCTCCCATAATTGCGTTCTGCTCCTGGAGCTCGCTATATGGTTTTTCTCTCAGCAACCCTGATAGTATCAGCAACCCTAATACTAAATTGATCAATAGAGCTGAGAGTGCCTTGAGCCTCTCCATCGGACTTGATGGTCGTGTCCGAAAGACAATGAAACTGCTGGGCAACGTGTTGTCAGACGGTACGGTAATTGTGCAAGAAAGTTTAGGTTGCATATCCCTTGCGGGTTCCTCAACAAAAGTCAGTCGCGTACTCTTGTTGGTATTTTGCTGTTGTTTCGAAAAGCAACAGTTCTGAAAAAATTCCTGCATTCTATTTCTCTCTATAAGCATGATCCACACACTCCATGTTATCGCTTCTAAATTATACCATTCACAGTATTATAGCAAAATGAACATAAATCAACAATAAAAAATAATGTTTTATTTATTATGTATAATTGCTTGTGATTGGGGAGAAGAAATTACTCCGAAATAAACACAACACAGTGTATAGGCCCTTTTTTTCAGTAGAGAGGAGGCATGTGTAAAATTTAAACTGTTTACCGATGAACAATGGTTTCAGATTTCAATGTTGATGGACCTAATAAATTCTCCACAGAAAGAGGGGTCTCTAGAAGTGACTTAAGAAAAGTCTGGAACTTTAATGGGGTCTGCTCAAGAAATGAGGGGGAGTGAAAAAATGCTCCTCCAAACAGACCTAAAATGGAATATTACCTAAACATGTACACCGCCCATTGGTTAGGGCAAATAAGCTAGTTTAAATTAACTCAATATAAAAGATTTAAGCATGTTGGCGATCAATAAGGAAGTAGAGCGAGGATATAAGGCGAGGCTCTCCTCTACATTTGCTGGTCGATGGGGAGGGCAATTCAATAATAAAAAAAACTTTGCATATAGATATACAATGCTGTGCAAGCTGGCGATGGAGTTGTGAGGCTTTCGAGAAAGCGCGTTGTCAACTTGTTGGCTTTCAACAATATGCGGCTGAAAATGCTAGAAACGCTCCCTCAATGGGGCGCTGGCTGATAGCTATGAGATGCGGGAAAATAAAGAAATTTTCCCCAGAGTGCGGAAGGCCAGATGGTATGCATGGGGTTATGTTTCACGCCGTGAACACATTGATCGTGACAGGTGTGGCTTTTGCTCTTCCGAGGGGTGTTAGCTGTGCCTGTGATTACTTTTATTCTAATCGGGAGGAAAGGGATAGGGGGCCATCTCCCTTATCCAATTTCTGCTGTTCTTGATTGTGTGGGCCGTTGTTTCGTCACCATAAGAATTTATGCGTGTTTTGCTCTTCATGACTGGGAGTACTCCGCAGCTTTTTGGCATGCTAGCGTTTACAACTCTGCTTGGATAGCGGTGTTCCTGTTTTCTAGCGCCCTAATTGCTTCCTGTGGTTATTTTGTGGGGATAGTGGCGGTTTTAGAGTTATCTATTGTCGTTGAAATTGCAAGAAGGCTAGTGGGGTGTCTCCTTAATCCCGACAGGCCTTTTTTCGCAGGGCCTGCAACGGCAAAGCGTTTATTTCCCATCATTCTTTGTCACCTTCCGCTCACGGGCATTTTTTTGAAATTAATTTTCTCTATCCTTCAATATGTCACACCGGTGATGTCTATTGAGCGAGGGTTGTGTGTGGCTGTGAAACAACTCTTGTTGGTCGATGGTATCTGCACGGGTGTTTGCTTCTTGACGTCCGTCAGTTCCCCGGGGACCCTCTCGCGCGAGGTGCTCTGGGCGATTGATTTGCCCCCTGAACTTCCTAATAGTACTACTGCACACGATATTCAACATCTTTTCGAGCCGGTTGATCGTTCAAGCGTGCCTCTAGGAGCGCTGTGTCCTATCAATTGCAGTCCAATAGAATTTCCCATTAGGCTGAGGTGTGGGCATATATTTGAACGGAACGCGATTGTCGAACGGATAAGGATTGAAGTCCTACAATCAAGAAACTGTTCAATGTGTCGGCGCCCAATGACTGGTGGCGTGATGCGCGCTTGAGAAGGCTGTTTGGTGAGCCCTTACGCGCAATTTTGCTTGGGAGATAAGAACGATTTAGGCCCCATCTCAAGTAAGGGGGTGCCCAGGAAATGCATATCGCTGAAACATCGATATTGATTGACAACATGCCTAAATTTTTTGTAGGTCTGCTCTAAGGGATAGAAGGCTACTGGTGGATTTCCTCAGGTTCAACTTCAAATAAAAACTCCTTAGAGGGGATAATTCTTCCATAAGAAGTTGAGGATAAAACGAATATGTTCAAATCCATACTCAAAGGGGAGCGAGATATGTTTGAAACTCATATAGAAGATTTAGCTCGCAAGCGGAGCACCCTTATCGCAAACTGCCACGTATCGTGAATTTTAAGAAATTATGCGCGTCTCTAAGAGCGCTTTTCTGTGAGGATAGAGGTCGTAAGGGGTACCACATCGAATCAGGGTTTGCCACCTTTGAATAACTACAATGGGCGGAGAATTTGAGCGATCGGGGACTGGAGCGGTTTTTGCTAAGGAAAATAATGCAGGAAAATTCTTTTGCGGCTTTTCTCTGTAGAAAAGACGCCAGATTACACTTATTTTTCGCACTTAAGGAACTAAGATTAGAACTAAGCGGTTAACTAAGGAGCCTGCTCAAGAAATAGGGAGTTTTGAAAAAACGTTCCTCCAAATGAACCAAAAATGGAATATTATCCAAATATGTATGCCGCCCATTGGTTAGAGCAAATAATAAGCCGGATTAAGTACAAAATCTGTTCAGGAGGGTAGAAAATATGCCGCAAAGAGGGGTGGGGCGTTGATGAGAGGATATTTAGAGACAAATCTTGACGGTTCATTAGAGACTGCAAAGGGGGGGCTTTTTTCCATCTCCCTAAAAAATAGATATACATACTGATCCCATTTTCAATATAATGCTTTGTTAGAGTAAGTTTTAGGTGATTTGTATGCTATTCGCAGTGAGTCTTGGGTTAATCGGCCTTCTCCTCATCTACTTTGAGTTTTTCGTCCCTGGCGGCATTTTGGGGGCGTTTGGTGGTCTCCTGCTACTCGCTAGCATCGTGCTAGTCTTTTGGGGGCAAACTCACACCTACTTGGGGGTTGTCTATGTCTTTTCTGTGATTGTATTATCCGTTTTAACCGTGCGTTTAGCGCTGTGGAAACTAAAACAAAGGCCTTCAATGTATGCATCTGAGGATCAAGCAGGGTATGTGGCTTCAAAGTATGATAAACATCTCATAGGCAAGAGAGGAAAAGCTTTAACCGACTTAAAACCTTCTGGGCACATTGAGGTGGATGGAGAGCGTTATCAAGCCATCTCCGAGAGCTCTTACATAAGAAAGGGGGCATCGATTGAGATCATTTCTGGGGAGGGAGCCAGATACAAAGTCAGAATATGTGCGTGAAAATATTATGACGTCTGGTAGCTTTTGCCTGGAGGTCAAGCACTTGCTGAATGTAATACTGTGATGTGCACGCTCGTGTATCTCAAAAATTGCATCTCTTAACAGCTTCCTATTCACCTTTTCCTATTCACCTTTTAGATGGGATTAATCATCTAGTTCTCAAAGACAAAAGATTTATAATCATTCTAATCGAATGAAAATTTATTACATTAATTGTCCAATTCATATAATGCGAATTAAAGAAGAGGGATTATGTTCAAACAATGTTTTCATACGATTATATTTTTGCTTTGTGTTGTTTCTGGCTTCACGAGTGAAGTATTTACTTTAGATGTGCGCGATGTACGCGCTACCATGGATAAAATTCTTAGATATCATGTTGAAAATAAAGAGATTTCTCCACTCATCGTTCAGCGTTCTTTTAAACTTTATATTGAACAGTTTGATCCAGGCAAGATCTATCTGACGCGGGAGGAGGTAGAGCCATTTTTAAGTCTAGATGCCGATGCAATTAATGAAGTGATTGAGGAATATCATCGAGATAAGTTTTTCCGCTATCGCCATCTAAATCAACTCATCCAAGGGGCAATTTATCGTCATCAACACATCCGAGAGAAACAGATTGAGCAGTTGCTCGAGAAAGAGGGGGAAGAACCCTCTCGCCACACATCTCAGTTGCATCTTAACTATCCCTCTACACTTCAAGAACTTGAAGAGAGAAACTACAATCAATTATTGCTGCAAATTGAGATTTACAGGAAGCGGCACTGTCCGTCGAAGAGGGTGACCTCCGCACTGATTCAGAAAATCTTGCACCATCACGACAAAAAAATTTTGGCTCATGAGAGAGCATATCTTGAGAGTTCTGAGCATATGCTTGCCCTCCATATTTTAAAATCGATGACGCAAAGTCTCGACGCCCACACAGGCTATTATACCCCCAGAGAGGCGGAGGATATTCGCACGAGTTTGAGGAGAGAATTTTCTGGTGTTGGCATTGTCTTAAGGGAAGATTGTGAGGGTATTTTTGTTTCTGGTCTGCTCAAAGGAGGTCCAGCGCAGAGAAGTGGACAAATTGATGTGGGGGATATGTTGGTTGCCGTCAATTCCTGCGAAACAGAGGAGCGTACCTTTAAGCAGATGCTTGGGCTCATAAAGGGCAAAGAGGGGGGCAGAGTTACCCTCAGTTTCAAGAGGGGAGCACGTGATTCTAACATATTTCATGTCGATCTTATTCGAGAGAAGATTGTTATGTGTGATGAACGTTTAAGCCTCTCTGTAGAGCCATATGGAGCGGGAATCATTGGGAAGGTTGAAGTTCCATCTTTCTATGATAATGGAGATCATGTCAGTGTGGAAAGGGATCTGAAGGAGAGCATTAATCTGTTGAAATCTAAAGGAGATCTCAAAGGATTGATTCTCGATTTTCGGAAAAACTCTGGGGGCTTTTTAACCCAAGCGGTCAAGGTCGCCTCCCTCTTTATCCGCAGAGGGGTGATCATCATTTCCAAGTACTCCCATAGGGATGTAAGTTACGTGAAGCGGGGGGATGAGAAGATGTTTTTTGATGGACCCCTCGTGATTTTGATTTCTAAGGCATCTGCCTCGGCTACAGAGATCGTAGCCCAAACTCTACAAGATCACGGGGCGGCATTAATTGTAGGAGACAAACGTTCCTACGGAAAGGGGTCGATGCAGCATCAAACCTTGACTGATGAGAGGGCTAAGATGTTTTTTAAGGTCACAGTGGGACGTTATTACACCGCCTCTGGGTGTTCCCCCCAGATAAAGGGGGTACAGTCAGATATTGTGGTACCGACGCGACTATTTCCTTACAATATTGGAGAGAAGTATTTGCCCTTTCCCCTCGCCAGTGATTGTTTGCGCGAAGATGTATTTCATTCCATTATGAGTATGCAGCAGGGTCCCTATCATGGTCGTGCCCATTCCGTTGTGCCCTACCTCAAACCACGTAAATCGAGGTGGCGAAAGATGCTCCCCAAACTCTGCGTAAACAGTAAGGAGCGCATAGAAAATGATCGTAATTTTCAAGTCTTTTTGAAGATGCAGGGCAGGCCCCACGTTGAGCAACGCAATCATCGCCCTAGGGACAGGAGCAACTTTGGAGTTGACGATCTCCAACTCAAAGAATCGGTAGAAATTGTCAAAGATATGATCTTTTTAAGTGGGCAAGAATAGCCTCACAATGGGGATAGATTTAAGTTTCTTTTTTTGTGCGTTCACAAAAAATCGTGCTTTTCTTATCCTCCCTTTCAAGTATAAGTTTTCTTAATTTCAACTAACATAGGATGTTCTTATGACCGAAACTGGTGTTTATGCTCTGGTTATCCTCTTTGCAATCATTCTCGTTCTCATGTTTGTCATCGTGGGGAAGTTTGTGAAGCTCTGGTTTCAGGCCTTTGTGTCTGGGACCCCTATTTCTATTTTTAACATCATTGGAATGAGCCTACGTAAGATCCCCCCCAGGGTCATCGTGAATGCGCGCATCAATGCGTACAAAGCGGGGCTCAAGGGGGTTTCTGTTGCAGATCTCGAAACCCATTTTCTTGCTGGGGGGCGAGTTCTAGAGGTCGTACGTGCGATGATCGCTGCTGATAAGGCAAATATTCCGTTGGATTGGCGTCAGGCTACTGCGATCGATCTAGCTGGAAGGGATATTCTGGATGCGGTACGTACTTCAGTTAATCCAAAGGTGATAGACTGCCCCAGTCCCGACACACATCAATATATTACTGCTGTTGCAAAGAATGGCGTGCAGCTTCTATGTCGTGCGCGTGTGACCGTTCGAACTAATATCAGTCAACTTGTGGGAGGGGCAACTGAGGAGACCGTGATTGCACGCGTAGGCGAGGGGATTGTTAACGCGATTGGTGCTTCACCCACTCATGCTGACGTGCTGGAAGCACCACAGATGATCACTCAATTAGTGTTGGACAAGGGACTGGATGCTCAAACCGCCTTTGAGATTCTCTCTATCGATATTGCCGATATATCGGTCGGGAAAAATATTGGAGCTCAGTTGAAGATTGATCAGGCTAATTCAGACAAACAGGTGGCACAAGCTAAGGCGGAGGAGCGTCGTGCCATGGCGGTGGCTTTTGAACAAGAAAATATTGCACTTGTCGTTGAGGCAGAAGCACAAATTCCCCAAGCTATCGCTGCAGCTTTTCAATCTGGGCACCTCGGAGTTATGGACTACTATCGGTTAAAGAATCTACAATCTGACACAAAGATGAGGGATGCGCTGGCCTCTGATGATGGGGAATATGGTGAAGGAGAAGGGGGTAAAGAGGGAGGAGGAAATAGCAAAAAGGGGGAGAGAAAGTATCGTGGGAAGAGATAGCCTACAGGGCTTCTACCTATTTATTTTTATTGCCCTCTTCTACCTCTTCTCAAGTTGGCTTAGGGGGATGAGGAGTAGGAAGGTCGCTAAGCCATCCGCTCCGCTAAGTAGTCCTACAACATCCCCGCCAACTCCTCCTCTTGATTCTCTACCGTTGCAGCCACCGCCGCTTACACCCCCATCTGAGCCCACGTGCTCGTGGCAGAAGCCTCCACGTGCGCCTGCACCGCGGTCGAGGCGGTCGAGGTTGATTCGGAGAGTTGTGGGGCGCCTTCACAGGAAGAGAGACCTTTTTATCATAAATGAAATTTTAAATCGTCGGGTAAAATGATATTTCATTTAATGTGGAGGGTGCTTTATACTGCTCCTGGACAGCGCGTCCGTAGTTCTTTTGGAAGGTAAAGATGGTAGTTGCAGCTTTGTCGCACTTGGTCGATGGTCAGTATGTCGATGATACTCCTGAGCGATTTGCTTGGGGGTTTGGTTGGCTGAAGAAACAGGGAGAGAGTGGTGATTGCTACCACATGTGTTCGGTATCTGATTCTGAGGGGAATAGCATTGAGGTCAGACGGGTGTTTAGGTATTTCATCGATCGAAGCGTTGGTACTGAACATTATTTTGCCTATGGACCTTGGGAGATGTGTGCCTATTTTTTTAAACTTTTGCTGGTGACTCCGCTGGTCTTCTTTGGTATGTCGGTGATATATTTGGTGCAGATTGCTTTCGTTTTCGCCAGGTTTGCCTGCCAAGGTTTGAGATGCGGATGGCAGGTTAGTAGGTTAAAGGAGGACTTGCCCGACGTGTGTAGTTTGGGCAAATTCGTTATAGGAGTCGAAATTGCCGCTTTGTATGGGCTCGTATATTATCTTGATTCCAGGGTGAGTGCCCGGATGCAAGTCGTTATTTCCCAACTTGATCGAGAGTGGAATGGCGGAGCTTCTCGTGAAGAGAGGCTTCCTCACTTGGTGAGGCGATGCACAGAGATATGTCGCGAACAATTCAAACAGTCTCGCAGCATTGATGTGCAAAGTGTCTGGGAGGAATTGCATCTAAGAGAGATGCGACTTTGTTTTTCCCTGTGCGAGGACTTTCAGCCGATTTCTGGCGAGTGTCATCTGCTTGCGGGTGAACAGCAAAGTTATGATGCGATGGATGAAATGCTTCGTAAGCAGGTAGTAGAAGCGTCTAGGGAAGGAGGCGCAGGGGGAAAAATGGCGGCGGCGGCTGACCAACAAGACCCGCCAAAGGAGCAGCCAGCCGTCGACGGTTGACGTACTCTCCATTGAGACGGTAGTGTGCAGCGAGGAGCTGAGGAGCTACAGGTCCTTAGAGGTGTTTGAGTCAGGGGTCAGATGAGAGATATTGCGTATTTCAAATTGAGATTCGGAGATCAAAATTCGCTGGTTCTCTATTTTTATCAGATAGAGCATTGACTTAGGGCTGAGGGGGCGTTTTTCAAGAATTTTGATTGATTTGAGGCAGCCGAAGGTGCCAAAGTGCCCTCGAGAAAGCCTTTTGAACATCCATACCGTTAAAAAGATCAGTAAGAGTAGGGCGATTAAAACGACGACCGTTTTGATAAATGCCGTCTCATAGGATTCCGTCCTCTTTTGCATATCAAATGGAGGGGGCCGTTCTTCCACCCCCTCTTCTGGAGCTGCACGCTCTGTGCCATTTTCTCCCCTCTGAGCACCTATAGCCTCAGTTTTTGTGTTCGGATGGCCTACAGGTTCCGCCTCCTCGGTAAATGCAAAGAGACAGCACAAAACTAGAAAGGCGCTCAAATAATACACCAGCAGCTCCTATCGATGCCAAGTGGCTTCCGACCTCAGTATAGAGATCGATGCCACACCATTTTAAACGCTTATTCTGAGAGGAATTGTCTTTTTTGTCCATAGCGCTTAAGATACCCCTAAGCGAGGTAGGTTGAAGTATGACGATAGCGTTAGATATAGATGGGACGATTACGGGAATGGATCATTTGATTCCCGATTGTGTGGCGAGCTATTTTCAAGAGTTATATCGGCAGGGGTGGCAGTTTGTTTTTTTGACTGGGCGTACCTTTTCCTTTGCCCAGGTGACGTTAAACAAGTTGGGGTTCCCTTATCTTCTGGCTTTGAACAACGGGGCAGACCTCTTGGAGATGCCTCAGAAAAAGGGAGTATGTCATGCCTATTTGGATTACACTATCATTCCCATTTTGGATGAGCTTTATCGAGGCTATGAGAATTATTTTGTCGTTTATGAGGGGTATAAGAGGGGGAACTGTGCTTACTTTCGCTCCGACCGTTTTTCTGCTGAAATGTCTGATTATTTTAAGGAGGTGCAGGCTCTTTCGACAGAGGTCTGGAAAGGAGTGGATTCTTTCGAGATCTTCTCCCACAGCACCTTCCCTCTGGTTAAATGTATTGGGTCTCAGGAGATGTTGGAGGGCTTTGACCAGAAGCTAAGGACCTTGAAGGGGATAGCCACGGCTGTTATTGCCGATCCGATCTCATGTCGGTACCACTTAATGCTTATTACTCATGTAGAGGCGAACAAAGGAAGGGCTATTCGAACATTTGTAAGGCGTTTCTTGCTGGGTTCCCCCTTGATTGCGGGGGGCAACGATAATAACGATATCCCCCTCCTCAAGGAGGGAGATATACGTATTGCCATGGATGGATCCCCCGAAGATCTCAGAAAATTGGCCAATATCTTAGCTCCACCGGCTGACAAGATGGGCATCATCGATGGACTCCGAGAGGCAATCAAGCAGACCTAACGCCCTCTTGCCAGGAAAGAGGGGACTAGCTTGTGAGGAAGCCATCCGTCGCGATTCCCATTGCGTGCATGCCGTTGTCTACGTAGAGCGTCACCCCCGTGATGGCAGAGGCTTGAGAGAGAAAGAGGGCGGCGCCCCCCACATCTTCTCCACTTAGATCTCTCTGCAAGGGGGCGTTGCTGCGGCTATATTTGATCATCGAACCGATAAATCCGATTGCGCGTGCCGCACGGCTGTTGAAAGCGCCGGCAGAGATTGCATTGATGCGTATTCCCCACTTACGCCCCGCCTCCCATGCCAGAGTGCGCGTATCGCTTTCCAGCGCCGCTTTTGCTGAACTCATCCCACCTCCATAACCTGGAATTACGCGTTCCGAGGCCAGGTAGGTGAGGGTGATGGCAGAGCCCCCCTCATTCATGAGGGGGCCAAAATATTTAACCATGCCAATAAAAGAGTAGGCAGAGGCACTCATAGCCTCCAAATATCCTTTTCTAGATGTCTCTAAAAGGGGGTTTTTTATCTCTGGGCTATTAGCTAGTGAGTGGATAATGATGTCGACATTTCCATAATCTCGTTGAATTTGCGCGGCCACATCTGAAATAGCATACTGCTCGTACTGCTTGTAGCGTTTATTGGCGCGCACCATATCGGGGATCTCTTCTGAGGTGTCGAAGGAGGCATCGATCGGATAGAGCTTTAGATACTCCATGAGGGAGCCATCTGAGAGTTTTCTGGATTTATCAAATTTCCCAGATTTCCACGAGGAGGTAAAGATGTTTACGATTGGGACCCAGGTGCCAACAAGAATCCGACACCCCGCCTCTGCAAAGGCTTTTGCTACCGCCCAGCCGTACCCTTGATCATCTCCAATTCCGGCAATAAAAGCCACTTTGCCCTGCAAATTCATCATTCCTCCATTGATTTCGGCTCTCCTAGTTCGGGCAAGGTATCATATTTCAAGAAAAGAGGGCAACCTCCATCTACTCCGTTTTGTGAAGGGGGCGCTGGGCCTTATGCTCCCTCAAGAGCAGGAAACATCTTGAATATTTTGTATAGGTTGTGCAAGGTGTACTGTAGATATGTGCGGGAGAGCGTGATGGTAAAGAAAAAGGGGTTTCATTCTAAGTGTGTCGCCGATATGTATGGAGATAACGTCTTTAACCTCAAGACGATGAAAAACTATCTATTGAAAGAAACATATCTAACTTTGCGTAAAACTATTGAAGAGAGGGATGCACTGAATCCCAAGATTGCAGATGAAGTAGCCGATGCAATGAAAGCGTGGGCAATTTCAAAGGGTGCAATTTACTTTTCGCACTGGTTTCAGCCACTGAGTGGTGTCACCGCAGAAAAACACGATTCCTTTTTAATCCCCGACGAAGAGGGGGGCGTGATTTTCAAGTTCTCGGGGAAAGAGTTGATTAGGGGGGAGCCAGATGCCTCTAGTTTTCCCTCTGGAGGGCTGAGAACAACCTTTGAGGCTTGCGGCTATACCGTCTGGGATCCGACGAGCCCAGCTTTTATCAAGGAGGGGAAAAGGGGGGCAACTCTCTGTATTCCTTCAGTCTTTTACTCTTATCACGGAGAGGCTCTGGACAAAAAGACAGGGTTGCTGCGTTCGATAGGTGCCCTGGCCAAGCAAATTTGCCGTTTGAGTGGGCTCTTTGGTATCGATGAGAAGAGGAATCCTGTCCGTGTTATGATGGGGTTTGAACAAGAATATTTTTTGGTCGACAAGGAGTATTATTATCGGAGATTGGATCTCTTGCAAACGGGGCGTACTCTTTTTGGAAACGTGCCAGCAAAGCATCAACAGATGTCGGATCATTACTTTGGGGTGATAAAAAGTCGTGTGATGGATTTTATGGAGGCCCTGGATTATGACTTGTGGAGGTTAGGGGTTCCCATTAAGACGAGACATAACGAGGTCTGTCCGGCGCAATATGAGCTGGCCATTATCTATGAGGAACTGAACCGCGCAATCGACCACAATATGTTGATCATGGAAATGTTGCCCAAGATCGCAGAGCGGTTTGATTTAATTTGTCTCCTGCATGAGAAGCCTTACGCGGGGGTGAATGGTTCGGGTAAGCATAACAATTGGTCTATCACTGGACCCGATGGAGAGAATTGGCTTTCTCCCGGAAAGAACCCCGGGGAGAATGCTAAATTTCTAACGATCATATGTGCTTTGATGAGGGGAATTGATCTACATGCAGACCTACTTCGCTTAATGGTTGCCTCGGCGGGAAATGATCGTCGGTTGGGTGCGCGCGAGGCTCCACCCCCTATTTTGTCCATTTGCCTCGGAGAGTATTTACAACGCATCATCGAGGACCTAGGAAATGACACGGAAGAAAATTCCCATGAGCACCGATTGTTGGAGGTGGGTGTAACCGCCCTCCCCCCCCTTCCGCGGGATATGACAGATCGTAACAGAACGTCGCCATTTGCCTTTACTGGCAATAAATTCGAATTCCGTGCTCTCGGGGCAAACCAGGGGTGCTCGGGAGCTAATATGGTTCTCAACACTATCGTAGCTGAGGCGATAGATTTTATCTGTTCCGATGTTGAAAGGGATATGGCGAAGGGGAGGGAGTTTCATCTAGCCCTTCAAGATGTACTCACAGGTATTGTAAAAAAGCATAAACGCATTTTGTATCAGGAGGATAATTATTCAGAAATATGGGAAAGAGAGGCTCAACAGAGGGGGCTGCACAATTTAAAAACGACACTGGATGTGGTAGAAAAAGTAAGAGAAGAGGGAGAGAAGATAGTTGCCCTCTTTGAGAAGTATCATGTGTTGAAAGGGGCTGAATGGGAGGCAAGATGTGCAATTGTGGAAGAACAATATGTTAAAATGACCCTCATAGAGGCAAACTGCAGCCTCACGATTGCGAAAAAGATGGTGATCCCTGCGGCCCTCGGATATCAGAGAGATCTTGCCCAGACTATAGGGCAGGTTAGAGGGTGTCATTGCGATTTCGAGGAGACCAGGGATGTGTTGGCGCAGGTCTCTTGTTTGGTGGAGCAGACGCTGCAATATCTTAGGCAGCTAGAGCAATGTGTCGAATCAAAGCATATTCCGAAAATTTTGTCAGCCATGGATAGGTTGAGGGGTGCTGTGGACTCTCTCGAATCTTTAGTGCCCAGCGAGAAGTGGCCTTTGCCCTCCTACGCTGAGATGATGTTTAAGATGTAAACCTTAGAAAATCTCAGGATCTAAAACAGAGGTCGGGGAGGATATTTTAGAGAGAGCGAAATTGATATCTGAGAGTGACCCTCTGCAGAGGATTGTCCCCCAGAGCCAATGTGTCGCTTGAATTTCAATTTTGGCATGTACGTCCAGTTGATCTGCAGCGGTGCTTAGGGAGAAGGAGGAAAGGGCCAACTCCGCGCTCGCAAGACGGGCCTCAATGGAGAATTTGGGTCCTCCTTCAAGGAATTCTACTTTGTCGTCGTTAACTACGCATTTTGTCTTTTTTGGAAATTTTACTCTTATCCCTCGGCCTAAATTTTTCAATAATTTAGCTGTTTTTGGATAACGAGAAAGCCGTTCTTCGAACTCTGAAAAGGGAATGAATCGTGTCTCCTTTGGTTCCTGTAGCGTTATTGTAATCTGATTCCCCTTACACTTTATTTGGATTTCCTCACTTTTTGGGAAGTACTGGGACAGAAGTGCGGTGTAGTGGAGCGTTACGAAGCTTTAAGCTTGAGTAGCTCCACGATGGCTATGTAAAAACATTGTGATTTTCGTCTCGGGGTTGATAGGGGGATCTTGACCCGTTTGGCTCGTCTCTTCTTTTGTTTCCACAGTACCGGCCATGATGGGAATAGCTTGGGGGGCCGAAGCGGGAAAAAAGGGCCTTATAGCTATAAAAGCGCTCTAATACTGTTAGCGTGCAAACTATTCCTACATAATGTGCCTTAAAATTTATATTAGCATATGTTTAATTAGACTTCTATCTTTTTGCTGGAAAATTGATGTGTTTGAGAAAATAGTGCTATTTGGCTGGGTGTGTCCATATAATTGTGTAAAATTGGTGGTTGAGAAAGAGAAATAGCAAGTCATCTGAGGTTCAAGCCAGCTTTTTGAAAGTAAATTGCCGTTGGTTCTAATTTTTTTAGGGCAAGGCGTTTAGAAAGAAGAGGGCAAAACCGACTAAATCTTTTGTTTTCAGGTGGTTATGAGAAAACGCCTACGCGATCGAAGCGCGGCAGGAAGTAATCCCCACTGGCCTATGTTGAGATGATGTTTCCCGCGGGGGGTTTATTCAGCTATATCCATAGGTTCCATGGAACACAGGTGGGCGAAGACGATGCCCATATCAGTTAGTGTAAAGGTGTCTTCATACGTCCTCGTGCACGCCGTTCCTTGCACTGTAACTTCCGCGAGCTCCCTCCTTGCAGCACAACCTTCCAATTTTTTGAAAGAGATAGAGGAGATGTAGAAGGAGGCGAGGCCCCATCCCGCCTGCATTGAGGGTGGGTTCTTGCCCTCGAAGTTTATCTTGTTTTCCTCCACAGTCATTTCTATGTTTTCTGGGAGGAAGAGCCTTGGGTTATTTTTGAGCTGCTCCATTAAAGGCCCTAGTATAGAGCGGTAGGCAGATAGCTTACTAAGCGGAAGACAGAGGGGAAATGCGTTAAGAGGATATAGTTGGGGTGTATTATTAGAAGTTTGAGAGGGGGCAATAGGGTTGTCCACAATAACGAAATCTTCTGTTGCATCATGCGATACGTCCGCACCAAGGCCCTCATTAGGTTGTTCTGTAGTGACTGACTCAGAGTCCGAGGCTGTGCTGCCTTCATCTCGTGCTGTAATGGCTGCTGACCCGGAGACCGAGGCTGTACTGATGGGGGAATTGGGCGCTGTGCTGCCTTCATCTAGAGGAGCAGGCGATTGTGGGATTTTGGGGAAGCATGTATCTGGAGAGAGGGGGCCTTTTTCTATAGAGCCATCCATTCTTATTGAGATTTTATTTCCGTCGATAGTTAGTCTATAGCCGTTTCCAGCTTGGGTCAAAAAGTGGGACATGAAATTTTGAACGAGGGGGTCTTTAAAACAGTCGATATGTTGTTCTAAGCAGTTAATGATTCGCTGCGCTTTGGTTGTGGCGGCGGGTCTCGGCATTGAGGTTGGGTAGAAGGGCTCCGCGGCTATTTGAGACTTTTCGGCCCGCCTCTCTTGTAGCGCAAGTAACTCACCCCATCGATCTTTACGTTGTTGGATAAGGGTTTCGATCTGGTCTCTATCAGGTTGTTGATAGAGGCCGATCCTGTGGAGGAGAAGGCGCACGAGAAGATATATTTTTCCGATTATCGACGACGACTCTCCAATTCTAGCGGGGTCGACAGCTTTAATACGTTGGGTAAGTGTTTCACGCGCTCTCTCTGTTGTTTTTATTTGTTCGTCTATTGAAACAATCTCCCTCCAAGCGCTGCGTTGCTCCAACACATATGGCGTAAACTGTGGAAATATTGGGGCGGTTAGTTTGGTGTCTTCACCCTGCGATGCGTTGGAGGGGGCTATCGTTGCCTCCATCAATTGGCAAAACTCCGTGGATAGTTGTGCGTATTTCTTGCTCAGCTCATTACTCTGCTCGGAGCTAAGTAAGAATCCGGCGTTTTTTAGTTTTTTTGCTTCGTATTCGAGCGTAGCATATGCCCCTACTATGCCTCCCTTAGCTCTATTCTCCTCTTTCAACTGTTCTGTCAATATTGCGAGTTGCTCAGGACTGTAATTTCCCTCCCTCTCCAGCTGATTAAGGCGCTCCTCCGTGACCCCTCCTTCTTGGATGCGGCGAGTTAAACTATCGCGGCATGTGTTGTAGGTGTCAAGAAAATCTTTGGCTTGGTCGTGGCAATTTTGGAATCGTTCTTCTAAAGGGCCGTGTGCACTCATAATCTCCTCTGCTATATATTTGATAGCCTCAATGTTCGGGCATGCTTCAAGAGCGTTTGGCCATATATCATTAAGGCATGCCGCTAACCCGTTGCAACGCCCCTTTAGCTGTTCCAAGAGGGCGTCGTCTGGGTTGTGAGGGGGGGGCTCCTCTCGATTTTCGGGGTGAGCAGAAAACAGCCCGAACATGGAGCCTAGTGACGCACATGCGTAGCTTACTGATGCAAACATAAATACACCTCGCGATTTTTAGAGTGTAGGGCCGTAGCCTCATATAATTCCTTCTAACATCCATAGTAACACCGATATAATTAAATGTTTAATATTTTCTTTGTTTGTGGGAGTAGCCTGTCTGCAAAAATGGTGGTGTCTGATTGAGAAACGACCGACATGAGGCTTACGGAATTAAGCCCTTTCAGAGGTTTTTACGAACCTGTTGAGAAATAAGGAGGTTTGAAAAAATGCCCCTCTAAATGGACCTAAAATAGAATATTACTCAAATGTGTATACTGCTCGTCCGTTAAGACCAATAAGCTGGCTTAAATTGATTCAACACAAAAGATTTAGGCATATTTGCAATCAATGTCGATGTTTCAGAGATATGCATTTCTCAACAGATCTTTTATTTGAAGTTGCCTCCAGAGAAAATTCACCAGCGGCCTTCTATTTCTCGAATAGGCGCCCTTTAAGAGAGTAATTTTGCGAGAAAAAGGTCGATCTCGTGGAGGGAGAAGCTGGTTGACAATGTTTCCGGGAGATTTGATTTGCGCATTTCCACTAGAACCTCCGCACCCCCTGCACTATTTTCATCCGGATTGGGTAGAGAGAGGGCGACGAGGTCAAACGTCACTGAAACATTAAAAAACCGTACCTGACATACGAGTTTGGGGCATTCTTCAGGGAATTCCATTCTGTCATCCCTAATTGTACACTTTATTGTTTTTGGACATTGTACTTGCGCCCCTTGCAAGAGAGTTACCTTCGTTGAATGACGGGGAAAGCAGTTCTTGAGTTCTGAACAGGGAATAAGGTGTGTTTTCTTCTGCTCCTCTAGCTTTATTGTGATTTGATTTTTCTCACAATCTATTTGGATGTTTTCTGCGTGCAGGGGGTGATGGGATAGCCAAGGTAGAATATGCCCTTGAAGATGAGGTGCGTGGAGGCATAGATATTGTTTCAATTTCTCTGTCATAGAGTCCTTTGAGAGGGTGGTGGGGTCAGGTGAAGAGGGGGGTAGAGGGGTGGGGTTTTCGTCCGTCCGATTCACCCATTCTTCTATTTCCACATTAAGATTTTCAGTTGCGCAATCTGTAGAAGGAGGGTGAGGTCCCGCTTGGCCGCCTAACTGTGTAAAGGCCTCCTGCAGCGTCTTTACCTTTGCAGCCTCTGCAGCCTTCTTCTTTAATGCATATAACTCGGCCTGAGCTTCACAATTCGGTGGAAAGCGGGAGAAAGAAGGGAATTTGTGTATCTGGTTCTCTCTGTTTGGCTTGTTGCGCAGCGTTCCTTCTGTTATTGTTTGCGCCGCCAGTGCATTGATCTGCCTCGCCTTTTCTCGCTGTGTCATCGAGTATGATGCTATTTGCCGTTCCAGAAAAGAGCTGAGGGCAGAGGGTGTTGTTCCTTGCTGTTGTAGTAACTGAGAGAGTCGTGCGGCCGTTTCTTCCCACTCTTTAAGATATTCGGCCGTTTCTTTTACCCCTTTTGGGAAGTAGCGGTCCAGACACTCTATCTCTTCTGCTATGGTGCAAAGTTCGACATACAAGTATCCTGGCAGACCGTACTCGTTTTTGTAACAGTTTTTTAATTTTTCCCTCAAAAATGCAACTTGTATCCCATCAGAGCTCTTTCCAGTTTTGATATGGTTTTTCTCCGCCTCGAAGAGTGTTTCCTGTATTTGTGTTATTCCTGTTCGTTCGGGAGGCAAGTCTTTCTCCCAGAGTATATAGTACTTATCGCAAGCGTTAATGAATGCCACAATTGGGCTGGTGGCACCCTTGGGAAATTCTCTTAGAACTTTTGCTGCGACATGTGCCACTTGATCGATAGGAGCATTTTTTTGGAGAGTGCATTCTCGGTACATAGCTTGAAGAGCGGACACGCATGCGACAGACCGCTCGTTTAACCTGATATACTTCCTTTCTAGGGATTTGGAGGGGCGTGCCTCATGATTAAAGCTGAGATTTGCTTGAACAGGTTGCATTTTTTCCTCTTTGTGCCTCCGCACAGACAAGGAGGGGAGGGGGGAGATACGCGCCGCACACTCTTCCGAATTTGTACGGTTTTCAGTAAGTTTACTACTCCCATCTTCATCTAGTGGGCGCCTTGCCTTTTCCCGTGATAGGGAGCCAAAGTGCCAAAAAGATTTTGACACAACCTGCCTATCCTAAGCTCTTTAGTATGTGAAGTAGGAGCTTTTTATTCCGGCATCTGATTGCTTTGGCAGGTGCTTTATAGCGCGAGGTGATTTTTATTATTTATATACGACTACAATAACAATTATACAAAAAATTGGATTTAAATTAAATAATAATGTTGACTTTTGTTGAAAACAAACTTTTGAAGAGGTGTGTCAAGACCGGGCTTTGCTGCTTTTGTTGTCGGATAGTGGCTTATAACGCTTCCCGGAGTCTCGGACAAAAACAAGAATCTTTTGGAAATTTACAAAGCAGGGTATCATGCGGCTTAGTTAAAGTGCCCCAAGTGTGATTGATGCCCTATGTTTGCCTGTGAGCTAGGGCTTAAGATAGAGGGGTTTTGAGTAATTGGAATGACCACGTTTTTGGAGGTAATAGGAGATGAATGACAAGGTGCGTAATAAACTTAAAAACATAGAAGAACGCCTCCTTCATATGTGGGGGTATCTTTAACTTAGCTGAGAAAGAGAGGCAAGTGCTCTCCCTTGAAAAGGAGATGGAGGGGGCAGAATTTTGGTTAGATGGTGAGACAGCGCAAAAAACTATCGAAGAGTGTAATGCCTTGAAAGGGTGGACCCGTCCCTATTTTGAAGTAAAAAGTCGTTTTGAGGACGTGCGGCTGTTGCTCGGTGAGTGTGGCGAGGATGAGGAGGAATTTCCAGAGTTATTTGTGGAGCTTGAAAAAATTGAGCAAAAATTAGAGGAACTTGAAATTAAAAAGATGCTCTCCGGAGAATTTGATCCTAGAGATTGCTATCTAAGTATCAATGCTGGGGCTGGGGGTACCGAATCGTGTGATTGGGCTCAAATGCTTCTCAGGATGTATCAGAAGTGGGGGATAAGGAGGGGGTGGAGAGTGGAGATGATAGACCTTCTGCAAGGGGATGTTGTTGGGATCAAAAATGCTACGCTGCATATTAAGGGGTGTCTTGCCTATGGGTACTGCAAGGCGGAAAAGGGGGTGCATCGCCTGGTGCGCATCTCCCCCTTTGACAGCAACGCTAAACGTCATACTAGTTTTGCCTCTGTTGAGGTGGTCCCTGAGATTGAAGATTCTATCTCTTTCGAAATCAAGCCTGACGATATTCGGGTTGACACCTTCCGCTCTTCTGGCCCTGGGGGACAGCATGTCAATACCACCGATTCTGCCGTGCGTATCACACACCTTCCCACCAACATTGCAGTGAGTTGCCAAGGGGAACGCAGCCAATTCCAGAACAAAACACTTTGTCTTAAAATGTTACGATCTAAACTTTATGAGAGGGAGATGATGAAGCAGCAGGAGACCCTAAAAGAGATGGAGGGGGAGAAAAAGGAAATTGCTTGGGGATCGCAAATTCGCAATTATGTTTTTCATCCTTATACTCTTGTCAAAGATACGCGAACCAAGTATAAAGAGGGGGACATTCACAACGTAATGGATGGTAATATCGACGGTTTTGTTAATGCCTATTTGAAAGAGTTTGGATAGATGGGCGAAGATATCTCTTTCACGAGGCTTGTGGATCAGGACGATTATGATATTCGCTACACTGATCAAAGGGATTTGCCTTATCTAGAGAAATGGCTTAAGGTCCCAGAAGTTAGGCGCTGGTATCCAGTCTCCGCAGACAAGGATGTGGAGATGATGGCAAAGAATTGGGTGGGGTTTTGTAGATATAAGGCGAGTCTTACTGCGGTCTACAAGGGTGAGGCTGTCGGGATGGCTACGCTTTTTTTGATGCCCTATCGCAAGTTGGTCCATCACTGCCTTGCCTATTTTATCGTTGATCCCGAGAGGTCAGGGTCTGGTATTGGCACCTCTATGTTGCGTAATATCACCCATCTAGGCAAAAATTATTTTCATTTTGAGATGATGCAGATTGAGCTCTATGAGGGGTGTCCCGCTGTTTCTCTCGTCCTCAAGGAGGGGTATCGTTTGGTGTACCGTCAGGAGCATTTCATAAAAGAGGGTGATGGGAAGTATCTCGCTCGCATGGTCTATGAAATCATGTTTACTTCTGAGAAGGGGGTATAGGTGGGACATAGGCCTGTAGTAACTTTTCGAAAAACCACAGAAAAAGATGCCTCGTTGTTGATTAAGTGGCTCAAACAGAAGGACGTGCTAAAGGGGTTTTGTATGACGACTGAACGTGAGATTCAGGACGCGGTGAGAATTTGGATGCTCTACCTAAAGAAGGGAGCCTCTATCACAGCCATTTACAAGAAAGAGCCCTGCGGCGCCGCTAATCTATACATCAATGATATCGACAAAATGAAGCACCAATCCCTTTTTGTTATCATTGTAGATGAAAAGAGGCGTGGCCAGGGGATAGGAACTCTGCTTATCAAAGAGATGATGCGTATGGCGAAAAATCAGTTTAACGTCGAGCTTCTTCATCTCGAGGTTTACGAGGATAATCCAGCCTACCGCCTCTATAAGCGCCTGGGTTTCGAGGAGTATGCTCGTCACCACAAATACCTGAAAGACGAGCGAGGTATATATTATAGTAAGGTGTTAATGCAGAAGGCATTATGAGGAATTTGTGAAATTTTATGTGCGAGTAGTTGATGGCTGGGCATAGTAAGTGGGCAAATATCAAACATAGAAAGGAAAGGGCCGATGCAAAAAAGGGGAAGATTTTTTCTCGAGTGGCAAAGGAGATCATCAGTGCAGTGAAGCAAGGGGGGGCAGATCCAAGTATGAATGCTAAGTTGCGTTTTGCCATTCAAAAAGCTAAGGCGGCGAACTTTCCCCATGAAAACATCAAGAAAAATATTAAAAAGGCAATGAGTGGGGATCAGCTCGATTTTTTCGAGATGACGTATGAAATCTACGGTTATGGTGGGGTGGGCATCGTCGTGGATGTGATGACTGATAATAAAAATCGGGCATCCTCTGAAATACGTATCGCTACAAACAAAAAGGGGGGGAACATCGCTTCCCCCGGGTCTGTGTTGTTTAATTTTGATCGAAAAGGCGTGGTGCAGATCCCTAAGGATCAGGGGGTAGAGGAGGAGCTCTTTAATCTTGCCGTTACTGCCGGTGCGGAGGACTTTGCTGTGACCGATGATACCTACATTGTAGTGACTCCTTCGGCGAGTCTATATGAGGTGAAGGAGAGGATAGAGTCAGGGGGGATTGCTGTCTGTGAAGCCAACTTAGAAATGATCCCCAAAAATTTTGTTGTGTGTGATGAGGGGATGGCGCAGGCAAACTATGCCCTCATTGATTATTTAGAGAAGTCATGCGACGTCGACGCTGTGTTTCATAATATGAAGTAGTTTAGAATCCCCCTGGCCTGTGCGTGTTGGCCCACCTGCTCCCATATTGCGGGAGACTTCTTTTGTTAATACCCCTCATCATATCTTGTGCACATGGACGAGCACGCCCTCATTTGATCCCAATTTTTGGTTCGCACTTGGCGATTTCCCTGAGGAGGGGGATTATATAATCTTGAAATTAAAGATGTGTTCGTTCACCTTGCAGGCAAGTCAGAGAGCGACTAGACTGGCCCTGACAGATAGTCGAGGTGAATGGTAGCCAATGAATTTAAATTTAAAACAACAATTAGATTTCTAAGGTTAAGGAAAGGGTAGAACATCTTGTATTACACAATTCATCCCATTGTTGAAATTGTGATTATTGCAATCATGATCAATTATTTGTTGTCTTTTTTCTGGAATACGCGCTCTATGGATTTGATCTTGGGTTTCCTAGCCTTTCTTTTAATTTTCGTCTCTTCGTCATGGTTTAATCTACCCGTCCTTCACAAGTTGATGTTGGAGATTTCAAGTGCTGCCGTGATTGCTGTCTTAATTATCTTTCAGCCAGAATTGCGGGCCGCGCTATCGAAGCTGAGCCTGAAGGGAAGGCGTTACAAGGAGATTACTGAATTTGACAAATTTCTCGATCAACTTGCTACCTCTACGTATCGTCTCGCAGACAAAAAAATTGGGGCTCTGATCGCTCTAGAAAATGAGGATTCTCTCGATGAATTTGCCCTTAAAGCTTATGTGCTCAATGCTCAGTTCTCATCAGAACTTTTGGAATCTATTTTTGCTACGACGACGCCCCTTCATGATGGCGCGATCATCATTCGCGATCTGACTATTGTAGCCGCCTCCGTAATTCTTCCCTTGGCTGAGGATACCTCAAAAGTCGCAAAATCTATGGGAACGCGCCATCGTGCCGCTTTGGGGGTGAGTTTATTCACAGATGCTGTGCTTATCGTCGTGTCAGAGGAGAGTGGGAAGGTCTCAATTGCCCGCGATGGCATCATAACTCGTGGGATCAAGAGTGATCGATTTAAGGGGATTATTCGGAGCGTCTTTAATCCACCGCTAAACAAAACACTTCAAAGTCGTTTTAAACTGCGAGAGTGGCTGAAGACATGAAAACCCTTTTAAAAAATTTATTTATTAATAATTGGCCGAGAAAAAGTCTTTCAATCATTTTGGCCGTTATCATTTGGTTTGTGATTGATCAATCCCTCACCACAACGAAGACGATCAATAATATTCCAGTAAAGGTGAAGAATATTATCCCAGGGAAAACCATAGATGGTATTCAGTCAAATGGATTTTTGCGCCAATGTGTGAATTTAACACTTACGGGAAATAAACGTGTTTTAGATGGCCTCAGCTCTAATGACATTTTTGTTGTCTTTGATGCATCTGGACATGAAGAGGAATGGATTGCGACAATTTCGCGGAAAAACCTGCGTTTTAACACTTTAGATGTGAATGTATATCAGGGGATTAGTCGTGTATCTCAGCAAAATTTTATGATTAAGCTCACCAATTTAGTCACGGAAAAAATTTTAATTGTCATTACCCGTCCCGTTGGAAAAGCGCCTAAGGGGTACAAATTCATTGATGTATGGCCCTATCGGCTCTATGTCGCCGTAAGCGGCCCAGAGGATGTGGTAAAGCATCTAAAAACGCGGGGACTTAAACTCACTTTCAACCTCAACGATATTACTGCGTCTCAGCTCGACGACTTGCGTGCAACGTCAACACGAAAATACTCAGATGTGGTCAGGTTTTTAGTTCCCAACCCATGGAAACAGATCTCATTGCCTCTCCTCTCATCTACCCCGATCGAGATCAACGATCCCGATGCAAAATATCTGTGTATCGACTTCCTGCAGAGTGAAATGATCAAGCTTGATACGTCCGTGCCCACATCCCTCTATTTTCCAGCGAACAGGAGCCTATCTACCGATCCCTCTAAAGTTGCACTTGTCCCAAACCATCTTGTTGAGAATCGAAATGGGATCAATGTCATTGCTCATCCCCTTTACGTTAACGGAGTTAGTCCACTTTTCCTAGACTTGGTCAAAGATATGCTGGAAATTGTCATTATCGTTTCAGATAAAGGAGGAGGTGACCTTGCCTGGAGCATTCAATTCATCAATCCTCGTGCTCTTGAGGAGCGTTATGTGCGTATCATGACCTCTAATACTGCAGACGATGCATTTCCGGACCTTCAACCTCAAGTTAGGGATGAGGTGTTGCGTAATCGCTTTCGCAACTTCACAAACCGTTTCCAATTATATAAATCTGAGAATGAAAGATTGGAAATCTATCCAAAACTGCGAGGAAATTTTATCTATATTGATGAATATCGGGATGATAAATCTCCATAAAGGCGTGGTGGTTTAGAAGCCACTCCAACTAGGCGTTAGTCAACAAGCGTTAACGTAAGCGTTAACGGCAGTTGATAAATTGACCTACCTAAAAGTTAAAATCGTCACCTTGAAACATAAGGGGTGCAACGATGATAACTTATGAGGGGATAATAGAAGACAAAAGTGTTGAGAGAAAGCAAGGCAAGTCGATCGGATAGATCGCTGGAGAGATGTATTTGTTCGGGGGAGGAGCTGAGATTGCATCAAACTTCGCCGCTTGGCAGAAGTGTATGGTCCTTTGTCGGAAGGATGCGGAATTTGCCACTTTAAAACTGGTGCACGCGTCGAGCACCTCCTTGCAAACTAACCAAGGCATCTTCTACTTCGAAGCTGCAAGGGCTGACGCTGGAGGGGGCGCTATCCTGCGGAAGATTGCCCCCGCTTTCTCTGCGAGAGAGGTGCCAGAAAAAGAAGGCTTAAGCAAAGACTTAAAATCCGACAGATAGAGGAGAGATCATGTGCCATAATGCTCGAGAGTTTTATGCACTTCTGTCGATCAGTGAGCCAAAACCAAAGAAGACACCTGACACCTCCAGCCCTTTGTCAGGAAGTCTTCCCCGTTAACGGCCACCAAACACCTTCGTTTTATTGAAATAGGCTTGAGAAAAATCAATATTGCTATTTGATCCAGAGGGGCTTAAAATAAGGTTTTTGTGTTTGATGTATCCTTTTATTCCGTGGTAGATTGGTATTACTACAGCTTTGCGAATCAACACCTCTTCTGCGGCGGCTAGATATTTTTCCCTTAGTTTTAGATCGGTGGTTTGATCAGACAAATCGAGCAGCCTCTTAAATTTTCTGTTTTCCCAACCTGTGAAATTTACATTTTCGTTGAAATATTTGAAAGCCTGAAGGGTATAGATGGGATCTCCAATCCATGAGGTCCAGACCATCTCCCCAATTTGATAGGTTTTTGATGTCATTTTTTTAAAATGCTCTTGCCACGTGGACACTTCAACTTCACACTTTACCTTTAACGTGTTTTCCCACTGGCTTTTAAGGATAGCTGCTAGATCTCGATGTGGTAGGATAGTAGAGATGTATATGGTTGGAAGATCATCTACGCATATTCTTAGCTCCTCTAGGCCCTTATGAAAAAGCTGTCGTGCTAACACCCCTTTTTCCCTGATTAGGCATTTTGAATGCATATGTTGAGTGAGTGGGCTTGGAAGGGGAGTATAAGCAGGTTGTCGTTTTTGAGAGGAGCGCACTTTTTTGATGATTTGCTTCCGGTTGATAGCCATGGAAAAAGCAAGACGTACTTTGTGGTTATTGAAGGGAAAATGATTTAAGTTGAGACACTGCCAAAAGGTAGTGTGCGAATAGTACAGCTCATCTGTCTCTTTGGTGGTGCAGATATTTTCTCCGACAGTGTTATGCGACAATATGTGCGATTTTAAGCAGCTCAGTTGACCATTTTGAAACATCTTGAGGGCAGACTTTCCTTTAGCTTGGGCAAAGAAAATGCGATCTATTTTTATGTTTTTTGCATTCCAATATTTTTCGTTTTTGACAAAATCAAAGGCAAAGTGAGTGCTATGGCCCTGTTGACAGAACGGGCCATTACACACAAAATCTTCGTTTCTTTGTGCTGCCCAGTTGGGGTCGATTTTGTCGGTTCTATGGTTCACTGGAGAGTAGAGGGTGTTTGCCGTGAGCTCGATGAAGTATGGGGCAGGATGTTCTAGATCTACGATTAAGGTGTGTGTATCTAAGGAACGCACTCCCACCCTGTCGATAGGAACATCCCCAACTTTGGCCATTCTAGCATTCTTTATGGGATAAAACACATAGGCGAATGGAGTGGAAAAATTGGGGGATAGCACTTTTTTCCAGGCATATTCGAAGTCATGAGCAACGACACGCGAACCATCAGACCAGTAAGATTCTCGCATTGTAAACACATACTGTTTTCTATCTTCCGATATCGAATAACTTTGCGCGAGAGAACATTCGGGTTTTCCCTTACTTCCAATGCGCATCAATCCATCGAAAAGAAGTTTGATAAGGAGGGAAGATTCTTGATCTCCCCCAATGCGTGGGTCTAGGGAGGTGACGCCGAAGCAGGGGAGTTTTAAAACCTGTAATCTATCCCTATCGGTTTGCCATTCATCGAGAGTGCGCATAATCCTCTCTCGAAAGCGCCTCCGCTCTTTTGGATCACTCTGGGCGTATAAATAACTTAGGTAGTGGTCCCCCTCATGATTCAGCGTGGAAGAGATTAAATGGCGCTTGTAGATGTTTAGCTGATTTAACGCGCTCTCCACGAGGATACGATACTGAGGGTCCCCAGCACAAATAATTGCAATGGTAATATCTTGCTGTCTTTCAAATTCGGCGATGTAATGATTTTGCCTGTCAAAATCACGTTCAACAATTTTTAAAAATGTTTGGAAAAAGAGGCGAATAGAGTTGAGTGGAATTGTCGCCTGTGCCTCGATGGGGTTCAGGGAGAAGAAAAATTTTTCCAGCAGCTCTTGTTTTTGTGGGGCAATGTTTTGGAACAGGTGCTTAAGTTGGGAGAGCAGCTCCTCTTGTTTGAGCATCATCCCCCCATTATAATCCCGAACTTCTCCCAAGATGGTGGCGATGAATGAGACGATCTCTTGCCTTGCAAGGTGGATATTTACCGAAAGATCCATACGCAGAAAAGAGGGGAGTTTGGTGATCTGCATACGAAATACATTTGCTTCAATGGCATGTCGGTTATCTAGATAACTGACAATTTGGGTGCGATCGTGGATAAAATGTATATGGGTGCTGGCATTTTTAAAAAGCTCTTGTAAAGGGAGCGCTTCCTCCTTTTTAACCCTTAAGAGCACAACTGTGAAGATTAAATTCTCCTGGGAATGTTGATCAAATGTGACTATCATGTGTGGCAGGTCTCTTTCAGACTTTAGCTCTTTTGAAAGCCTCAAAATATTGTGCATTGTCTCTTCTTCATTCCTTACCATGAATAGAGCGGGGACCAGATGCTCGATACCCTTTTTAAGCTCCTTATCCATATTTTGTTTGAGGGCTTTTCTTTGATCTAGAGTCAGATGAGTCCCATCTGTTTTTTCAAGTTCCACATAGAAGATGTGAATGGGGCTATTTGGGAGGGTGAAGTGGTAGAACGACGCTGACACGATACGAATATTTGGCACATATTTTTTTGCGGCGCGTAGGATGTTTTCTTTGTCGAGAAGCTCATATTTATGAAAAAAGTTGAGGCCAATGCATAGGCCCAGAACGGGTTTAACTCCGAATGTAAGAGAGATCTTAGTGGACATGTAGAGGATTTTTACATGCCTCTTTTGAGGAAATAGGTTGCATTCATGGCGCAGATGGTTTTTGGTTAAGAGACTTGAAACTACAATACGGGCCAAATATTGGTAGGGGCGTCGTTCACAAAATTCAGGTGTTGTGAGTGACTGCATCGAGACACACTCTCGAAGTAGCATATCGTCCAGATCATCTGGAAATCTGTTGATCAATTGAGTTAAAGTTTTGCGGACCAGGCACATCTTATGATCCAACGAAAGGGGTTCTTTTTCGAGGGATTGGGCATGTCGGTTCAGGGTGAGTGCTCTTCGGTCTAGAGTGAGTTCTCTGAGGATATCTTCTTTAAGGATGGGGAGATGTCGCCCCATCGAATCGGCCTGCTTTTTGTTTTTGACAAGAACCTTTGCCTCTGCAACAGAGAGAGGTTGGTTCGGGTAGAGTTCGAGTGACACCTCCATGTGTTCAAATGAGAGAATTGTCGCCTCTTCGTCGGACAGGAGCCGGCGTTGGATCGTTTTGAAAAGAAAACTTCCCGTGGGCGTCGAAGTGATAGGTTTAACGATAAAAAAGATAGAAAAACAATCGGGCGGGGTTCCAATGTCCTCCCAGGAGATCCAAGGAAGGGCGGCATGGATCCATTTCTCAACTCCTCCCTTTCCGTTGAAGGGCAGAGGGCGGGGTAGCGCCCTGGACAGGACGCGTCGGATTAAGCCGAGGTGGTGTTGCAGATTTTTCGACCCTTTGTGGTAGGGGAAGGCAGGGCAAATGTTCAAGTTCTCAGCCTTGATTGCTCCTTTTTCACTGTATTGTTTAAGTCTCATCACCACACACTAACCAAAATAGAAGTTATTTTCTAATGTTATTTGAAATTTTCTGCACAACATTACTTGGAACAATTCTGGCAAGAGGGGCGAGCGGCATTTTGCTTAACTTAGGAGAGTGTGCAATCCGTTGATTTTCTCTCGAGAGAAAATATGCCTCTAATTCAATAGTGTAATTTCCAAAATAGTTATTTGGAGATCTAGTTGTAGAACTCAATCTTAAACGTTGTTCGCTTGGAGGGTGCAAATCGCAATGTAGTGGTGATGTGGGAAGTAACGTTGTGAACCTCTCTTGCTCGAGTGTAGTGCGCTCTTTAAATCTATTTGTTGCATGTGACTCCCCCCTCTGTGTGTGTAATGAAGATAGTGTACGAGGGGTTAATGCGCCTGAACAGTGCGGAAAACACTACATTTGGAGTTGTCGAATCTGTGGATGTTTCTTGGTTAGCTTTGAACACAGAGCGTCCTCCGCTTAATAATGTAAATATACGCAAATCTTTGGTCTATGCGATTAACAGCAAAAAGATTACGGGTCACGTTTTTCAGTCTGGAGGAAAGCCCGCGCTGGGTATTTTCAACGGGGAGTTAACCTTTCTAGGGGGGCCCTATTCCGATGATGACAATGAAACCAAGGAACATTTTGAAAAGAGCTTAAAGGAGCTGGGAATGACTCGAGTGAACTTTCCTCTAACTCCGAACTCGCTCAAAAATTTTGATATGGCAAGGGATTCCTGTTTAGTGTTTTATGGAAAATTGCCCCTGATAACTCCAGAAAAAATTAAGAATAACTTGACAAATATATACAATTTTCTTTGTAATGCCGCCTTAATTTTAGTTGTATGAATCCATATGACAGAATAGGAGGAAAGTATGACAATTGTAGAATCTGCAACATCTGAGCGCCCTTTTGCGGTTTTTGACAGTGATCAATATAGCGTGAATGGGCAATTATCGCAGCTTGTAACTTGTAATGAGTGGAGCGAGATGGATGAAGCTGCCTTTCAGGGCTGGCTCAAAGAGGTGAATGGGCTGACAGTTTTCAGTTACGAGTCTGCGTGGAAGGCGGTGGCGGAAAAGTGGATCCCCATTTGCATAAAGCACAGGGGAGTGGCGTTGCTTGAGAGGATTTTGGTGAGTTATCCAGAAAGGGAGACACTGCTGAATTATCTGAAAGCAACATTGATCAAACATATGGAACAGATAATGGAAGATCCTAAAATGTTTGAAGTTGCTATACGGCACGGTTGTCCGAACGCAATCAAAAACGAGGTGTTTTGTGCAACAGCGTCGGTAAGCTTCAATATAGCGAAAAATGATCCCGCGGCTTTTTTTAAACTTATAGAGTTATTTAAGCCTGGAGATCAGGCCGATTTCGTCAAGATCCTCTTGATGCGATATGCGTGGAATGGAGGAAGTGCAGATTAGCCGGAGGCATAATTGTTCATAACACATTTGTTTCAAATATGTTATGTAGGCTCTTCCAGCGAAAGAGCCGCAACGTAGGGGCTTAGCTCTCCTAATGTAATGCGGGGCCTTGAATCACAAGGTATGGTTCTCTGGTCCGTCCGTAGTAGATGTTAAATGCGGGCGGGCCTTTTTTGTAGGCTTGCATGAGGACCTATGTTTACACTTTCTATTGTTGCGCAATGCAAGCTTCCAGAAACTATTTGAAATTGGTTAGGATGGAGATGAAGCGATTTTTACTGTTTATGTTACTGGTTTCACTGCTAACTGGAGGATGCAAAGCGCAGCAATACAAGGGTAGTGCAGGAAATAGAGTGGTGAATCTCCCGGTCTCTATGCCAGTGCGTTCTTTGAATCCTCGCATTGCAAATGATTCCCCCTCTCTTCATTTAATGAGAATGATGTACGAGGGGTTGATGTGTCTGGATAGTGAGGGGAAGACCACATTTGGGATTGCCGAGTCTGTTGACGTTTCTGAGGATCGACTTTTCTACACCTTCCACCTACGTGATTGCCAATGGACGAATGGAGATGCTGTTACAGCTCATGATTTTGAACATGCATGGAAACAATCTGTCGACCCCCTTAAGGCCAATATTGGAGCCTTTATATTTCATGAGATTAAGAATGCCACTGCCTGTATGGAGAGAAAAGTGGGGGTAGAAGAGGTGGGTGTGCGTGCTTTAGATGAGAAGACACTACAGGTAGAACTCGAACATCCAGTTGCCCACTTTCTAACCCTTGTGACTGCTACCTCTTTTTACCCTATCAATAAGAGGATAGACCTAGAACATCCCGACTGGTCTTATGCCTTTGAAAGAGACGTAGTTTGTAATGGACCCTTTAGACCTACAACGTGGAAGAATGATTTTGAGATCTGTTTCGAGAAGAATAAGACGTACTGGAATGCAGATGTGGTGAAATTAGATGGAATTCGTGTGCAGATCGTTCCAGACGCAACCACCCAGTATTATCTCTATAAGAAGGGGGAGGTCGATTGGATGGGGCAGCCCTTTAGCTCCCTTCCTTCGCAGATCATCCGAGATGAGGGGTTTTCAAAAGAGTGTGGATGTATAGAGACTCAGAGTATTTTTTGGCTTGCCTTGAATACAGAGCGCCTCCCATTTAACAATGTAAATATACGCAAATCTTTTGCTTATGCAATTAATCGTAAAGAGATTATGGACAATCTTTCTCAGTTTAAAGAGAGACCTGCATTTGGTCTTTTCAACGGGGACTTAGTCCTCCAAGAGGAGCCCTATTTTGATGATGGCAATGTGGAAAAAGCCAGGGAATGTTTTGAAAAGGGTTTAGAGGAGTTGGGAATGACTAAAGAAACCCTTCCTCCGATTGTCCTCAGCCTAAGCAACAGGTCAAATAGTATGGCGCAAGCAATTCAATACCAGGTATATAAAGCTCTTGGCGTTTGGATGCAACTGGAACACAGCGATTTTGCTGTGCTTCTTAATAAAGTGACTAAGGGGGATTACTTAATGGGATCTTTCGGTTGGATGGGATGGCTTGATCCCATCTATACGTTAGAGATTTTTCGCACACGCTCCATGTCTACCAACATGAGTCGTTGGGAGAATGCGCAGTACAAGGAATACCTAGATAGGGCTGACTATGAAATCGACCATCTGAAACGTAGGGAGTATCTTCATTGTGCCGAAAAGTTACTCATGGAGGAGATGCCAGTTATTCCCCTCCATTTTGCTGCATTTGCCTTTGTGAAAAATCCAAAATTAAAGGGGGTGTATGTCTCGCGCGCGAAGCAGATTGATTTCAAATATGCATATTTTGAAGATTAACTGGCTAGAATAGCTCACACAGCGCATGGTTCAAGGGGATATGTAGTGTGAGGGATCGATAAATTCGATCAAATTTCTCTTGTAGCTCCTCCAGAGGGGGGATGGGCAGCGAAAGGCACTCCTGTAGTGGCTTTTCCCTATCTTTGTAGAAGAGGAGGGAGGGATCCGCTCCCACCTTTAAGAGGTGGAGGTCTCGGTAAAAGTAGAAGAGGTAGGAGAGGGTCTCTTCTGCATTTTGAGGGTCTTTGTATTCCTGGAGTAGGGAGTAATCTCGGCGTAAGAGGCGTGGTCCCAAGTTGAAGATCAATGCGGCACAGTTATCCTGAATGTTTGAGAGGGTGAGGGCTCTTTCCAAACTGCCACGAGAGAGGAGGGCAGTCCTGCGGGCCTCTTGTGCTCCGTGCCCCTGTGATAGAAGGTAGCTTTCAACCTCCTCTGTTGTGAGGGGGGAGAAGGGAATACGAAAACAACGGGAGATAAGGGTAGGCGCGAGAGATTGCGGGCGTGAGGTGATCAAGATGAATATGCTATTTGAAACAGGTTCTTCTAAAGTTTTTAGGAGGGCATGCATGCTCGTCAAAGGCATGCGGTCGGCATCATGGACGAGAAATACTTTATATTGCGCTTCAAAGGGGAGTTGTTTGGCTATTTGAATGGAGGTGAGGATGGTCTGTATAGGATGTATGTTGGCTTTTCCCTGAGGAAGATGTTCGTGTAGATCGGGGGGTGCTTCCTTGTCACTCTGAAGAAGTAGTCGAGCGAATGTGCGGGCGAATAGACCCTTTCCCACGCCTTTGGGACCTTCGAAGAGGAGGGCATGGAGGGGGTGTGTGAGGAGTTTTTGCAGCCTCATCTTCACTCGAGGATGGCCAAGAAGGTCTGTTAAATGTATCACAGGAGGAGCTCTATTTTTTGGATCGCCATTTCCAAAATGTGATCAAATTGTTGGGTGGCATCGATCACATAAAAACGGTGAGGCTCTTCTTTGGAAAGGGAAACGAAGGTTTGTCGTACCCTTTGGTGGAATGAAAGCTCTTCCTCCTCAAAACGATCAAGGGTCCCACTGCGTTTGGCACGGAGGAGGCCGACATTGGGGTCGAGATCGAGAAAGAGGGTAAGATCGGGGGTGAGGTTGTTGGCGGCAAAGGAGCAGAAGGCGTGCAGCATATCTCGATCCAAACAACGCCCCCCTCCCTGATACGCAAAAGTGGAGTCATTAAATCGATCACAGAGGACTATACGACATCCTTTCAATGCGGGAAGGATAACCTCCTCAACATGTTGCGCGCGATCGGCCAGATAGAGGAGCAGTTCCGTCCGTGTTGTCAGATCGTATCTCTTTAAAAGGAGCTCCCTGATGCAAGCGCCCACCTGCGTCGCACCAGGCGCCTGCGTTCTTACGGCATCTCGCCCTTTTGATATTAAATAGTCGTATAGATGACGCATCAGCGTGGTTTTGCCCGCACCCTCACCCCCCTCAAATGTCACGAATAGGCCTCTACGCTTCCTCTTTTCCATTTGTAATTTTTTCTTCGATATATTCGATCTTTTGCATCGCAATTAACCTGTCTTTCTCCTTAAGATTGACCACTTTCACTCCCTGAGTAGAACGTCCCATAACGCGCAGGTCTTGCATATTTAACCTTAACGTATGACCAATGCTCGTCATCAGCACGACACTGTCTCTATCACTTACCGCCAGAGCACCGACTACACATCCATTGCGCTTGCTTGTGATAATAGAGCGCACGCCCACGCCCCCTCGGTGAGTTTGCCTGAAGTGCTTCACATTAGACCGCTTCCCAAATCCATTCTCGCAGACCACTAGGAGAGTTTCATCACCGTTGACAACCTCACAAGAGACGACACAATCACCCTCGCTCCTGAGTTTTACGCCGCGTACCCCGCGCGCTACGCGCCCCATAGCTCGCACCTGTTCTTGATCGAAACGTACTGCCATTCCCTCCTGGGTAAATAGCATCACTTGTTGTGAGGGGCGTACAACATGTGCCGCGATCACTCGATCTTTTTCATCAATATTAATCGCGTATACTCCCCTGCTCCTGGGGCAGCTGAAGGACTCTAAGAGAGTTTTTTTGACGATTCCCCTCTCTGTGGAGAGGAGGATGTGGGCCTCTTCTTCGCAGAAATCACGTACACGGAGTTGAGCTGCGATATGTTCTCCTTCGCTCAGGCCTGAAAGAAGATTCACTAGTGGTTTCCCCTTTGAGCGCCTTCCAGACTCTGGAATTTGCCATACTTTAACCCAGTAGACGCGGCCCAAGTTGGTGAAAATCATCAACGTGTCATGGGTCGAAGCGACATAGATGTCCTTAATGGCATCTGACCCCTTCTTTAGGTCGAAGCCCATTATTCCTTGCCCCCCTCGACGCTGTTCCTTAAATGTAGTGATGGGCATGCGCTTAATATAGTCGTCATTGGAAATTGTGATGATCACCGGCTCATCAGCGATCAGATCCTCCATCTGCAATTCCTCTTCTGCAGGGATAATTTGCGTTTTGCGATGTGCACTCTCATGTTTTGCCACTCCATCTAATTCATCTTTGATGATGCCGCGCACCAGCAATTCATCCGCTAAAATGGAGCGTAGGTGAGCGATCTTAGATTGCAGTTCTTCATACTCTTTCTCAATCTTATCTCTCTCCATACCAGTAAGTTGATAGAGCCGCAGGTCGAGAACTGCATTGGCTTGACGCTCTGTAAAACTATATTTCTCGACGAGTCCCCGTTTCGCCACGTCGCGGTTGATGCTGGCGCGAATGAGTTTTACCACCTCGTCGAGGTGTTCTAGTGCCTTGAGAAATCCTTCTAAAATATGTGCGCGTGCCTCGGCCCTGCTCAACTCGAAGCGGGTACGCGCACGGATCACATCTATGCGATGATCTACCCAGGAGGCAATCATTTGCTTGATGTTCATGATACGGGGCATGCCATTATCTAAGGCGAGCATGTTGCAGCCGAAGGTGACCTGCATATCGGTAAATTTGTAAATCTGATTAATGACCACGTCGGAGAGTTCCCCCCTTTTGAGGTCAATGACGATACGCATTCCCTGTTTGTCAGATTCATCGCGAATGTCGGAGATACTGGTGACCGTTTTGCTGTTGACCAAATCGGCGATACGTTCAAGCAGCCGTGACTTGTTGACGTTATACGGCACTTCGTCGATGACAAGCCTCTGGCGATCTCCCCCTCCCACCTTGTGCTCTTCGGTGCGGATCACTCCACGTACGGTTAATTTACCGCGACCTGTATGAAAAGCTTCTCTTATCCCACGATAGCCGCAGATTATCCCTCCAGTGGGGAAGTCGGGAGCTGGCATCACCTTCATGATCTCATCTATCGTGGCCTCTGGATTATCGATGATGAGTTGAGTTGCCTTTACCAGCTCGTGCAAGTTGTGGGGGGGGATATTCGTTGCCATCCCCACCGCAATTCCTGAGGAGCCGTTGGAGAGTAGGTTAGGGAATTTTGCAGGAAAGACTATGGGCTCTTTTTTTGTTTCGTCGTAGTTGGGGATGTATTCGACCGTTTCTTTGTCGAGATCTTCCATCAGTGCCATAGCTGACTTTGTCAATCGCGCCTCGGTATAACGCATAGCTGCAGGGGGATCTCCATCGATAGAGCCGAAATTTCCCTGTCCTTGGACGAGGCAGTAGCGCATGACCCAGTTTTGCGCCATACGTACCAAGGTTGGATAGATTGTCGTCTCCCCATGGGGATGGTAGTCTCCCGAGGTGTCACCACAGATTTTTGCGCATTTTCGGTGCTTTGCGCCAGGGGAGAGGTTTAGCTGACGCATCGCATATAAGATACGTCTCTGTGAGGGCTTAAGGCCATCGCGTACGTCTGGCAGTGCGCGCGAAATAATGACAGACATGGAGTAGCGTAGATAACTCTCCTCCATCTCCTCTTCTACATTGCGGGGAAGGACTGTGTCTCCTTCAGTGTAGGACATGATTTCTCCTATTAAATATCTAAGTTTTTAACTGATAGGGCTCGAGACTTAATAAAAGTGCGTCTAGGCGCTACTTCGTCCCCCATAAGCATCGTAAAGGTGTGGTCAGCCGACACAAAATCGGTCATTGTCACCTGGATGAGGGTACGTTTTTGGGGGTCCATGGTTGTCTCCCAAAGCTGATCGGCATTCATCTCTCCAAGACCTTTATAGCGTTGTACTTCAATGCCTGAACGGCCACTTTGCCTTAGGAAATCGATCAACTCTTTCAGGGTATAAATGGGGGTTGCATTCTCCTCTTTGTCTATAATATCCAGAATCTTCCCCTCCGCTCTGACATATTGTCCGAGCGAGAGGCAATATTTGGCGAGCCTCTCTTGCAGCACTTTCAACTTTCCATCCTCATAGAGTTCTACACAGGTCAACGTGTGGGAAGGGGATATCTGTGCCTCCTCTCCTGCCTCCTCTTCCTTCTCAGTGGCAGGGGGTGCGTGATCTTCGGATTGCATTTTATCATGCTGTTTTTTTATCTCAGCTAATTGCTCATTCGAGTGGACGAATAGATGCTTTTCACCTAGTACTACATAAAATCTGGGGAAAGTCCCCTCCACACTTCTTGCTGACAAAAATTCGCGGAAAGGAATCCCCCTGCGCTCGATTGAGGAACTCAGATGTTCCACATCCAAAATTAAGTGGAGGAAAGTTTTTACCTCTACTTCCTCCAGGGGATGGCTATGCGATGCAGGCCTTAACGTCACGTCACTGAGCCCTTGCTTCAGGAGATACTTATCCATATCTTTCTCAGAATGAATATAATGGCTAGAACTTTTCCACTTCACGCGGTAGAGTGGAGGTTGGGCAACATAGATAAAATTGTTTTCGATGAGTGCTGGCATGTATCGGAAGAAAAAGGTGAGAAGCAGGGTGCGTATATGCGACCCATCCACGTCTGCATCGGTCATGATGATGATGCGGTGGTAGCGGAGCTTGTTAAGGTCGAGGTCATCTGAGCCTACGCCGCAGCCGAAGGCGGAGATCATGCTCCCCACCTCCTCATTTTGTAAAACTTTTTGGAGGCGCGCCTTTTCCACATTTAGAATTTTACCTCGGATAGGTAAAATTGCCTGAAAGAGGCGGTCCCGCCCCATCTTTGCTGATCCCCCTGCAGAGGCCCCCTCGACGATGTAGATCTCACATTTCTGGGGATCCTTTTCTTGGCAGTCGCTCAATTTTCCTGGCAACCTCCCACTGTCGAGTACATTTTTCCGCTGCGTGAGTTCACGCGCCCTTTTTGCCGCTTCCCGCGCTTGTGCCGCCAAGATCGCCTTATCAACGATAGCGCGCGCAACCTGAGGGTGTTCCTCCAAAAATGTAGCAAATTTTTCTCCAACGATCTGTTGGACCACTGAGGCCACTTCACTGTTTCCAAGTTTTTGTTTGGTCTGTCCTTCGAATTGGGGATTTGCGATTTTAATCGAGAGGATGACAGTCAACCCCTCCCGCATGTCTTCTCCACACACATTTGTTTTGGCATTTTTTAGAAGATTTTGATTTTTTATGTATTGGTTGAGCGAGCGGGTGAGGGCTGCTGAAAATCCCGAGACATGAGTGCCTCCATAGCGTGTGGCAATATTATTTACGTAAGAGTAGATCGATTCTGAATAGGAGTTATTCCATTGCATAGCCACTTCAAATTCGATTGGGCCGTCGTGAAGGTTTTTTGATCCTGTAATATAAATAGGCCGGTCGAACAGCACACTTTTATTCTCGTTGAGGTAGGTAACAAAGGAGGAGATTCCTCCTTCGTAGTTAAAGATCACCTCCTCTTTTTCTTCGTCACGCTCATCGCGGAACTTAATGTGGATATTTTGATTTAAGAAGGCGAGTTCACGCAGGCGTTTCAATAAGATAGCATGGTCATATTCTGTGACATCAAAGATAGACCTATCAGGCGTGAAAGTTACCTTGGTTCCATGTCTATCTGTCTCCCCTAGTTGCCTCAGGGGCTGCGCGACTGTACCTCTAGAGAAATCGATGGCATAGATTTTCCCATCCTTATGCACTTCGACATGAAGCTTCTCAGAAAGGGCATTTACGCAGGAAACCCCCACCCCATGAAGCCCCCCCGAGACTTTATAAGAGTCTTTGTCAAATTTACCACCAGCATGCAACATGGTCATCACTACCTCTAAGGCGGAGATGTCGCGCCCCTGTTTTTTCGACTCTTTTTTATGCTTATCGACGGGAATTCCCCGGCCATTATCCTCTATAGATACAGAGTTATCTGGATGGACAATTACCTGAATTAGGCTGCAATGTCCAGCCATCGCCTCATCGATACAATTATCGAGCACCTCGTAAACTAGCTGATGCAACCCACTGACTTGGGTGTCCCCGATATACATTCCTGGGCGCTCTCTTACTGCCTGAAGTCCTTCGAGAACAGTAATCGATTTAGCGGAATACTCTTTTTGAGATGGCTTACTATCCTGCGTCATCGTCATCACATCCTATCTAATTTCTCCCTATCTTAAAGAGAATATCTGAGAAGGGTATATTGGGGAATTTTTTTCTAAATGCCGCAACGAGACGACATTTTTCATGCTCGACGAATAGGCTATACAGCGTTGAGTTTTTCACATGTACCTCAAGGATACCGTCGCCGTAGCGTATCGCTTCTGACATCTTCCCTATCCGCTCTCCCACGATATCGGGCCAAGCCGCCAAAATTTCGCTTGGGGAGTGGCTGCACCTTTTTGAAATCTTACTTAAGACTTGAGGGAGCAAATCACAAAGCTTTTTCCCTGTAGGAGTGCTTCCATCATAATTTTTAGGTGTTCTCTTCAAAGCTGCGTTCATGTGTAAGATGCGATCTAAAGTCCGCTGCCCAGCAAACAGACAAAGAACACGCGACGACCCTCTCGAGTCCGAGGGTATAAGATTTTCGCCATAATAATCAAGAGAAATTACGTCAAGACGGGGGAAGGGGGGCTGCCTTCATCACAGTGAAAATCCCAAGAGTAGCGACACTCGTTGAAGTTTATTATAGATCCACGTCACGCATGCGACATGACCCCCGCACGCGCTATTTTGCGCATCAAATCTTCATTACTAAATTGACGCAGCCGGAAGTCACTTTTGCAAGGTATTTTAAACTGCTTTGTGAGAGATTGCAGTTCTGCAGAAGAGGCATCTTCTTCTGACAATCCAAAGAATTCTTTGGCGACGTCTTTTTCACCTACATCGTTAGAGAGTTTATGTATAAGAGCATGCATTAATGTAGGGTATCCATCATCACGCACACTACTCTCTTCACTATCCATTTCTTCAGGCAAAAAGAGGAAGATAAGAGTGCGGATAATCGGTTGCCCCCAGCAGTGTATGCCAACATCCAGATCAACACCAATTGCCTTGGAAATGCGCTGGTCTCTAATTAATTTCTCCTCTAATTCCTTTGCTTGAACTGGTTGTGGTGAAGAAGATTGTGCGTTACAGTTTATCTGTTCGATTGTTACGAGGTTATTAAGGGACTTTTGCGCCTTTGCTTCACACTTTGCTATCTGTTGCGAGAGCCCTCCTTTCGAAGGTTGACGACACTCCTCGCAAAAGCGTTTTATTTTCTGCTCGGCCTGCGCCTTCTCGGCACACACATCGTTCATCCGTTCACGAAAAATTTTTTCCAGCTCCTGTTCCGTCGACTTTTCTTGCCCTTCAACTCTATTCCCAAGCATATGGCATACTCGCGCTGTAATCTGCAGGTTATTGGAGCTGAGGCAGGGAAGATATTCCAAAAGTTCCCGTAACCTCTGCTCACCTCCAAACTGTTTTATGTCGGCTATTAGTTGACATAAATCTTCTCGGAAGAATAGCCCCTGGACGTGTTTCAGATCGCGTGATTGTGCGATCTCACACTGCTCCATGTCCTTGAGAGAGTCTATCGCCCGTTTAATTGCTTCATTTTTAAGCAGAGCTTTGTAAAATTCATGTTTGGCATCGCGTATGCGTTCTGGAGATGATAATTGTTCGGTAACAGTCTCCTCCGCCGTCTGAATGACGGAAAGAAAGGGAGTGGCATCCGGAGGAAGAGGACAGGCGCGTGCTTCAACCAGTTTTATTTGTCGGGGGATAAGGTGTTGAAGTGCATTTTCGTGTGCGGCTTGTTCCCGGGTTTCCTGTACCTGCGCCCACGCACGCGCTTGTATTATTCGCGCTACTGCAGCCACATCCCTCGTTGAGAAAGGTTGAGAATCTTCAGCTTCAGGAGTAACTACACGGAGAATTTTCTGCACCAGGGCTGTACAGAGCATGTGATTTTGGCTTTCATCAAGATTGTATTTCACGGAATTTTGTGCAGCTATTTGCGTTAGCTGAGTGATTTTTTGTGCGGCCTTTGTGTGCTCTACGGATTCCCGCACACGTTCCAAGACAGGGGCGTGTGGTGCTTGTTTTGGTTGTAATACTTTCCACTCGTGTGCGCTAATTTGAAGTTTTGAGAGCGGTGAAGATAGGGACCATCCGCATTCTCGGTACGTGAGCAGTAAGAGAATAAGGCCTCCGACGATCAACACAACTGCTGTGGCGTATAGATTGGTAGCGGGAAAGATGCAGGCAACCACCAGCACACATATACCGAACGCTACCACAACTGCACTTAATTTGAGCTTGACTTTGGTTCGTATGGGTGAGCTTTGCGCCTGCGCCCCCCCAAAGGGATCCAATCGTGCCACTATCTCCTCTATTTTCTTCGCAGATTCTGATGAATTGTGTGTAGCGGATTCTGCGTCTATGCCACCATATAGAGGAGCTGTTGGACCGCTACTATCATGATGAGAAACGTGCTCCATGTAAAAACCTCTTTGCTCCCTCGCAGGTAATTATAGCACAATTAACAATTAAAGAGAACAAATTTTTATTTATTATGTAAGCTTAAATAAGCAATAAAATACAAAAGTTTCTGGGTCGTATATTGATTTTGGAATTGAACTAGCCAGCAAAATGAAGTGATTTTGGGCCGCCCAAATCACAAGAGTTTTTAAAACCATGATTGCGTGTCCCATGGTGATGCTTCAATAAGTCCCAAAGATAACAGATGTCTGTCCGTTTTCTTCGTATATTGCAAACGCAGAAAATTTTTTTATTATATTTCAGGAGTCTTGCGTTGTAGAATTTTTTTGATTAGAAGCTCTTTTACCACGTCGGGCGAAGCTTTCCCTTTAGAGAGCTTCATTACTTGTCCAAAGAGAAAGTTGAAGGCCCTATCCTTACCATTTTTGAAGTCCTCGATAGACTGCCCATTCTCCTCGACTACCTGATTCACGATAGGTTCAATAGTAGAAGGATCGTGAACAGCCCGAAAATTGGGGTTCTCTTTGATGATCATTTCTGGGCTCATTCCAGGGTGTTGTACCATGGCGTCGGCAATCTCTTTAGCGATACGCCCTGTGATTTTTTTAGAATCGATCAAGGAGACGAGCTCAGCAATGTGTTTAGCTAAAATGCCGGAATTGGGAAGTTTGGTAGAGCTATCTTTCCATCTACCCACAAACTCTACAGTAACCCAATTGCAGAGGGCTTTGGCATTGGTATGATATTGTAGTGTTTTTTCAAAGTAATCGGAGAGGGGCTTGTTGTTGATGAGGATCATCGCGAGATGTGGAGGTAGATGTAATTTTGTAATGTAACGGGCGAGACGCTCTTGAGGGAGTTCGGGCCGATTCATTTTGATTTTTTTGATTTCACCTTCAGTGCAGATGATGGGTGGAAGATCGGGTTCGGGGAAGTAGCGATAATCCTTATCCAGCTCTTTGTCGCGCATTGGGATAGTCTCTTTTTTTTCGACATCTAAACGAACAGTAGATCTGGGTACCACGAGATTAGGGTCTTTATCTGGTTGAGCTATGTAGGCGTCCACTTGTCTGCAAAATTCAGATTCTATACTTATGCTCATGTGATTGAAGGAGTTTAGATTTTTGATCTCTACCTTGTTGCGGAGATGTTTGGCTCCCTTAGGGCGTACAGAAATGTTAGTGTCGATCCGCAGGGATCCCTCCTCCATATTACAGTCGGAGATTTCCAAATATTCCATCATAGTTTTTAGCGTAGTAGCACAGGAGAGGGCCTCCTTCGAGGAGTGCATGCAGGGATCAAAAACGATTTCTAACAGAGGCACACCTGCCCGGTTGTAATCTACGCCGGTAAAATCTGGAAAATGTCTTAGCATGCCAGCATCATCTTCCAGGTGGGCATGATGCACGCTAAATGCTCGTGTCTCTCCTTCAATGTTGGCAACAACTTTTCCACCGATAATGATCGGATTGTAGAATTGAGTAATTTGAAAATTACGGGGGGAATCTGGGTAGAAGTAAGACTTTCGATCAAATGTGCTGTATGTAGCTACACCTGCGTCGATAGCACATCCAAATAAAATTGCCTTCTTCACTACCTCCTTGTTGAGGACGGGAAGTGTTCCAGGCTGTCCCGTGTCGAAAACTTCGATATTGGTATTGGGCTCATCTCCAAATTGATTTAGAGAGCGCGCAAAAATTTTCGAGCAGGTATTCAGTTGGACGTGGACCTCTAGGCCAATCACGGCCTCCCACTCTTCGTACGGAGGGGGGGAGGTCATGCTCCGGCCTCCCTATCCAGTAAGGGGGGGACGAAGGGGGAGAGATTTAGGGCCTGCTCAATCTGATAGGCGAAATGTAATACCTTTTTATCTTCAAGCTGGGGACCGACGAGCTGCAGAGCGTAGGGCAACCCTCCCGCATTCTGGCCGCATGGGAGGCTAATTGCTGGTAGTCCAGCGAGGTTGGCCCCAATGGTGTAGAGATCTTGGAGGTACATCTCGATAGGATTTTGAATAGCTTTGAGTTTGAAGGCAGGAGAGGGGGTAACGGGCATAGCGATGAGATCACACTGTGCAAAGGCCGCTTTATAGTCTTCAATGATTAGGGTGCGTACTTTCTGCGCTTTTTTATAATATTCGTCTTGATAACCAGAGGAGAGGACAAAGGTTCCAAGTAAGATGCGTCGTTTAACCTCCCTTCCGAAGCCCTCTCCTCTCGACATATTGTAAATTTCATCGAGAGTTTTAGCCCTCTTGGAGCGTTTTCCGTAACGGACTCCATCAAAGCGCGCCAAGTTTGTTGAGGCCTCCGCAGTGGAAAGGATATAATAGATGGCAAGTGAATATTTGAGTCTATCTAACTCAACTTCAATTATTTTCACTCCGAGCTCTTTCAACACTTCGAGAGTTCTTGAAAAAAGTGCATACGAAGTATCTGAAAGTCCCTCTAAGAATTTCCAGGGGATACCAACACTCTTTCCTCGAATAGAGTTAACCAGGTAGTCGCGATACCTCTCTGGTGGGATTGGGAGGCTCGTTGCATCATAGGCACAATGGTGCCCCAATACCTCCATTAATAGGGCAATATCTTCGACCCCATTGGCAAAAGGCCCAATTTGGTCGAGAGATGAGGCGAATGCGACCAAACCAAAGCGAGAGACCCTACCGTATGTGGGCTTAAATCCCACGGTTCCAGTGAAAGCCGCAGGTTGCCTGATCGATCCACCAGTATCGCTTCCCAGGGAGAGAGGGGCTAAACGCCCTGAGGTGGCTGCAGCAGAGCCTCCAGAAGACCCCCCAGGGGCGTGAGCGAGGTTCCATGGGTTTTTTGTGAGCTGATAGGCTGAGTTTTCTGTAGATGACCCCATCGCAAATTCATCTAAATTCGTCTTGCCAAGGATTAAACCACCTTCTCTCTCTATCAAACGCGTGACCGTAGCATGGAATGGCGCTACGTAATTTGAGAGAAAGTTAGAAGCACATGTTGTGAGCTCTCCCTGCACGTGGATGTTATCTTTGATAGCGATCGGCACCCCAGCAAGCCTTCCTAGATATCTATTGTGCGCGCGGCTGAGGTCTAGCTGCCTTGCCTGCGACATTACGCGGTCAGATAGAACATGCAAAAAAGCTCCCAAATCTGGGTCAAACCTGCAGATCCTTTGAAGAAAATAGCTGACAATATCTACAGCCGTATGTTCGCCCTTCAAAAATGCTTGGTTGAGAGCCACTGCCGATTTGCGATACATCATAAAAATGCTTAATTATCGATCACGGGAGGGACGGAGATCATCCCCCCTACAGAGGATGGAGAGTTTTCAAGAAATGTCTCTCGGGATAGACGCTCGGAAGCTTCATCTTTGCGCACAACATTTGAGAGGGGCTCATTGACATGAGTGCATGCCCTGACGTGTGTAGTATCGACCTCTTTCAAACGGTCGAAATAGTGAAGAATGGAGTGAAGATCCTCTCGCAGTGTACCAAATTCCTCTTCAGAACAATCAATTTTGCACAAGGCAGCACAATTGTGCAACAACTCTCTACCCATCTCAGACATCTACAATCTCACGTACCCGGTTGACGAACATTACCAAGGTTGTATAAAAAAATGTGCTAAATGTCAATGAAGAGATCCTCGATGCCGAGAATCTCTTCATTGTAGAGAAGGGTTAATAGGCACAAATAATGCCACCACACCTTGCGAGATTCCCTAGTCCCCAGTTGTGGTCTCCATAGGGGGGGGTTCCATTAGGGATCTGTGTAAAATCACGCATAACAAGGTTATTGCTTAGAGGTGCCTTTCGGTCAGGGTGTATGAGCGAGAAAAGAGGTTCGTCGAAAATCCCCCTCTTGTAGCGACAGCTTGTAATCCTCAAAAAATCTTGGAGGGACAACTGTCCAAAGTTCTCGGGGTGAACCTCAAAGCACAAATATATCCTATTCTTGGTGGGGTAAGAAACTTTTGGATCACTCCAATCATCACCGAACGAAGAGCGGTATTCGGCATTTTGTATCTCCTCGTCACTCACGGGAGAGTTGATCTTTGCACTAAAGTCGTCCTTAGGGTCTGCTATCACCCGCCTCACGGAGCTTTTGCCGTCTGGCAGCAAGATCTTGATAGTGCTTCCCTTACGTAGCCTGCCTGTTCGATCGTGCCTTCCAGTAAGAAAAAGAGTAGAAGTTCCTTGTACAGTTGAAGAGTTTTTAGCAATAGAGATGGTCCCAGGTCCGTTCACCAAACATTTTCCTTTAAACAGATTCAGTATGCGTCGTGTATTTTGCTCGCTGTTCTTGTTTTTTGCAGGACCACATAGTCTTTTATTTAAGTGCGGACCATCCAAGAAGACGTAGACAGTTTGAAGCAGGGGACCTTGTGCGGCACCATCGCTGTCTTCCAAGTGACTACATCTCCATTTTGGTGGTGAATAATAGGGTGGATCACTGGGAAAGTTCTCGGGAAGGGAGACGCCAAGTCCTTTCTGGTCCATGGATTGAAGGTGGCGATCTAGAGGATATGAGGCTATGTTAGCGAGCGTAAAATCTTTTTGATCCGGATAACATACCATGGCAGCACGAAGCTCCTTATACTCGTTTCGAGGGAGCTCTGGATCAGCGTTGTGCTTGTACTTATCTATGGCATTAACGATCTCTTGACGTACTCCTTCACTCTCATTTTGAGGATTGATTGTGATTCCCTTGATCAAAGGACCTTTGAAAGAGCCACTTTGGGGGTGGCAATCGTTTACGCGAGAGACCCACTGCAATTTTTCGGTTAAGTTAAAAAATTTACCGTAGGGGGAGCCTTCCCAGGCATACTTCAAGATCTCTTGGAGACGCTCCAAGGGTGTTTGGGAATCACAATGGAATGTGCCCCCATCGAAAAGCGCTTCGAAGTCGACACCATTTTCACGGAACTGGTTTAGCCAGTAGACAATGTTCTCATCTCGACTGGGATTAAACTGTGTTGGATTAAAGAAATCACAACTACTCGGATCGAGTATGCGGAAAATTACTCGCTTGATCCCATGACGTTTGCAAAACTTATTCAGGTCATCACACATGGCTACATATGTGTAGGTCAATTCTTCCTGCGACAGGTTTGTGGGGTCTATTGCCGGAAATTCACACCAAACACTGTAGCCGAGCTGTCGGAGTGGGCTGAGTTGTTGTAGGCGGGCTTCTAGCTGCTGACTTGATCCCAGCAGCATAGCGGTACAAAGCAGTGAAAGCAATGATCGTAACATCTTCATATTAACTCTCTTTCTCCTCTTTTTTTCTTAAAAATAGGTCAATAATCATGTTTAGTTTAACCCCACAAAAGAAGTCAAAGAAATTCTTCTTTCTTGTGAAAAATTTGCACAATTAGCCTGCTCAAGAAATGGGGGGCGCTAGTGGATCCCCCCAGAATCAATTTCAGCCCACCCCCCTTCTTAAATGGGGCAATTCCATCACAAGAAGTTAAGGACAAAACAAATATGTTCAAATCCCATATAAGAAGGTCTGATATGTAGCAGATCACCCTTGGCGCAAGCTGCTATATGTTAGTGGTTTTTAAGGAACTATGAGAACTTGGAGAGCGAAACTCGACTATTTGGCAATATTGTTTGAGCGGGTTGCAGAATTCTATTCTTTGTAAATTGCTTGATGTGGGGGAAACGGATCCCTTGCCTTGGTTTCGTGAAAAAACGCGCAATCGGAGGGGAACGCGAAAATATCTTTTGCCATTTTGAGGAGGGTATTGCAGTGAGGTTGGGTAAATAGACGGACAAATTTTCTGGTGCCTCACAAAAATTGGGTAGAAAAATTAGGACAATAATTTTAACATGAGAAATAAAAGGTGTTGTTCATGAAGGCAATTAATTTTATCGTGTTGATATTGATCTTGGTAGGAGCAATAAACTGGGGTTTGTGGGGGGTTGGCCGGTTTGATCTTGTTACTTGGCTGTTTGCAGGAATGCCCGAATGGTTTTTTCGATTGATTTATACAATCTTGGGGTTGTCTGGCGTGTGGGGGCTCACTTTTCTTTGTAAATGTAAAGCCATTTGTTGTTGTGGTCCGTGCTGCAAGAAAAAGGAAGAGAAGTAGGTCTCTGCTGTCCATATGTCGGCTGTTTCGAAGAGAGCTGAAACTTTCAATCTCTTCATAGCTCTCGCGTCGGGGAGTGGGCGTTGTTGCCGCGTACTTCTCCCCAGTGAGAGGAGTATGGCGAAGGGGTTTCTTTGGGCCCATCATGGGTGGTTGTCATGAACGACATGGAGTGCCTGAGGGGCCTCCAGGAACAGAAAATTTTAATGGTGAGTTGCGGGGGGTTAGTCAAATCCAAAGTTTTCAGGGCCGTTGTGCTTGAGCCTGTGCTTAGGATGAGTTCTAAAAGGCAGGCGCATTTTTTCGCTCATGACTTGCTGAATGACTTGCATTTGTTCATGTGGCGCAACACAGAAGCTGTTGGACTCACTTAAATTGCGAGATTTTTTTTAAGGCATGATCGCAATGCGCTACGGTAGCGCTTTAGTTTGGGTCTGCTCAAGAAATAAGGGGATTTGAAAAAATATTCCTTCAAATGAACCTAGAATTGAGTAGTACTCAAATATGTATATTGTCCGTCGATCAGGGTAAATAATCTGGCTTAAATTGATTCAATATAAAAGATTTAGGTATGTTGGCGATCGATGTCGATGTTTCAAAGGTATGCATTTCTTGAGCACCTTCCTTTTTCGCCCTATCTAGAAGGCTTCTGTCTGTTTGAAAACAACTCAATAACGTGAATAGGTTTTTTTTAATTTAATTTATCTTTGAAGTTATTCTTGCAGTTAGTTTAGAATGTCTCTTTATAATGTGTGTGAGTGTTTATTTGTCAAAGTAGCGTATTGGAGGTAGATTATGAATGGTGTTGGTAGTGTGGATGGCGTGAAGAACTGCGGCAGCCGCTTTTGGGTGGCGATTAAGGACGGTTTAGCAGCACCACGTTTTCAGCCGTTGGTCCTATTGAAGGGCAGTGCACTGTCTGTGAGGCGGATCTGCTGCCATGGTGGATGTAGAGAGAATGAGGCCCTGAGGATGTGTGGTGCAGCGTTTGTGCTTTTGGGGGTGGTACTCTTTGCGGCTATAGGAGTTAAGGCTATTCCAGCTGTCCCAACTGCTTTGCATCTACTTGTGTGGGCCATGTTGATTGTAATTGGGTATGATTGCCTGGTGGTTGGGTCCAACATAAGTAGATTGAATGATGATGGGGATTCTGCGAAGAAGTTGTGGTCGCGTGCTGCTGCCTCTATTGGCAGCATAAGGAGGTTGTTTTGCAATGTGATGGGGAGGGAAGGACGGTGGGCTCAGAGCGAGTTAGAGCTAGAAAAGATATTAAAAAATACCTGTGCCCTTAAGCCAATATTTTTGTGGATCCGCTCTTCCTTCCGTTAACGCAAAACTAAAATGTCATAATCAATCTTCCGAAGCGTCGACACTGGTTTAATTTCATCCCCCACATTTTTGATTCTTCTTCTTGGCTGTGGGATTGTTTGCAAACAAAGTTTGTGAACAAATCCACAGCTGTTCGAATTGTGTGAAGCATTGAAAACCAACAGGTTCCAAAGCTCTTTGCAGCAGCGGTTTTTGTCTTTCGACAGCCTCAATAAGGCTTCAATACTCAACATGACGCAACCCAAATACATTTCTTTTCCCCTCTGACTTCCAATTGCTTGTCATCTACGATCTCTGGCCCACCGCATTGATATTCCTCCCATACAATATAGCGAATTTCTTTGTCTTGAAACTCTACGACTAAAGGTTTCCCAGGTCTTTCTATGACTATAACTTTTTTATATCTCAAACGATTTGGAGTTTCTGTTTGGAGTTGGTAGATTTGATTATTATATTGAATGCTAAGGCTTTTAGAGATGCATCTTTCACTTCGAATGGCCAAGATTTTTTCTAAACCTTCTCATGGGGTTTAGGGTCTATGCCCATTTTGAGGATCCCTGGCGGCCTTGCCAAATTGTTTATTATGCACCTTTATAAATTCCTCGCCTAAATAACGATTTGCCTCTTCTGGAGAGCTTGGTGGAAGATTGTGGTTCCTTTACCCCCCACCGCCCCTAGCGACACTAAATACGCTATGCTTATCAACATAGAGTTCTATAGGCTTCCCATGTTTACATAAATATCCTTCCAAACAAATAAAATAATCATTTGCGCTTTCCTGTGCGCAAAATCTTGCGTGTAAGATCTCGCTCGTCGCATCATCTACAAATTGGATAAGACAACACTTAGGCCCTCTGTCTTCAAATTAATTGTGAAACGATCCATCGACCTGTACAAGTTCCCCTTCTTTGCTTGTCCTAGCCCTTATCTCTGGTAAATTTTTTCTCTTTTCCTCCTTTTGGCCTTCCACAGCCCTCCTTGAATCATGAGTTTCCTTGAATGTTTCCCTCGATACAAAAATACCCTCCTCCTTGAACTTCTCCCCCGCAAATGTTGGACCAAAGTCAGGATACCTCTCCTTTATCCTTTCTACAATTTTATTTCGCTTCTCAAGGGACATCCTTCTGGGATTCGGCTTCCCTCTCTTTTTGGAGATAAGACCCTTTTGGCCTTCATCTCTATAAGCGCGAATCAACCTCTGAATATGCCTCGGGGATCAACCCCAAATCTCACTGGCTTCTCTCTGTTTTAAAGTTTTACTTTCCACTTTCTCCATGATTGAAGTTCTCTCTACTTCTTTTATGGTCATCATCGTCTCCAAAATTTTCTTTGCCTCCAGAATAATTCCTAAAAGACGACATTTTAGTGTTGCAGGATTTGCGACATTATTACTTTGCGCTTACAATCCACACTCTCCTCTGCTGATCGGAGGTTTCGGCTCCCACTAGTCGCTGCTGAAAAAGACATCTTTGACCAAGGGGTGAGCGGCAGAGAGAGTTTCCTTGGCTTTGTAGTCCGCTGCTGTGATCGGGCGAGGGGGGCCCACACAGGGGGAGGGTTCATGTGTGCCCTTTAAATGCGCGTCGTCATGAGTCTTCTCGAAGGGTTTCTAGAGGACATTTCTTGAGAGTTAACTTGAGGTGGCAATCTGTCAAATTTGTGCGGGGGGGGATTTGGCATGTTAGAGATCGATGTTGGCGCTTGGAAAGTGTGTATTTCTTGAATATTCCTGGCGCATTGGCCCTTCTTAAATCTGGCTTTCGTTAGTGCTTGTGCTTTACGGGGCGACTAGCCTTTGGCGGGGGAGCGTTTTGTCCATTTTAGCGCGGCTTAAATATTTAATTTGACTTCCTTTGTCTCTTCTGTTACAATCTTCTCATTTAACTTTGGAGGGTTGTAAATGGGTGTCGATGCTGTTCGAGAGTCGCTTGGGAATATGTTGGAACAATGTTCCGAGTGTACGGAGTCCTTAGGGCGCCTCTTCCGCCGAAATGGTGATACAGGAGTGCAGGGGGCGGACGTAAAGCACGTGGTGGGCGTGGCATGTAAGGTATTGGGGATAATAAGCTTAGTCTTTGCCCTTGGCGTGGTCTTGTGGTTTTTGTCAGTGCTTGTGTGGAAGGTTGCTACCATTATTATACTTCTCATCGTTGGGTATGATTGCTTGGTGCATGGAGAGAGTATATACAAGGACTTTGAAGGGGAATCCCAAGGGAATATTTGGTTCCCCTGGGATAATACCAATACTATTTTAGGGAGCCTGCTTAGACGTGCGGTCGACTTTTTTCGCCCTACAGAACAAGACGGAGGGACACGCGAGTAAGATCTGAGATATTTTGTCAATCCCAGAGGAGGGTGCTTTTTGGGCCTTGTTAGGGGGAGGGGGTGGCTTCCCTTCTAGTAGGACGTGGTCCTTTCTTTCTATTCCCTTGCGCTTTTTAAGCACATAGATTTATGATCGGCTGATCTTACTGTAGGTTAGTGGATCATGAGCTCTAATGTCAGCGGTGTGCGGGTTCTGAGTGGTGTATTTTTAATTTCCGGGACCATGATTGGTGCCGGAATGTTGGGGTTGCCTGTAGTTACTGGCATGGCGGGGTTTATGCCCGGCATATTGATGACCCTGTTGGTCTGGTTCTTTATGTATTGTACGGGGGTGCTATTCTTGGAGGTGACCCTCTGGATGCCCGATGGGAGCAACCTGCTATCTATTTCTGAGAAATTTTTGGGGAAGGGGGGACGGTTCTTTTCTGGAGGGCTATTTGTTTTTCTCTATTACTGTCTGATGATTGCTTATTTCACGGCAGGGGCGCCGCTCCTCGCCGCGGCAATAGGTATCGCTCCATCTAGCTGGCAGAGCTTTATTCTTTTTGGATCAATTTTCGGGGTGATCGTCGCGATTGGCCCCAAATGTATAGATAGGGTCAATATCATACTGAGCGTGGCGATGTTACTTGCGTGGCTGGCCTTGATCGGAGAGGGAACATCTCACGTACATATGTCTTATCTGGCCCATACGAGATGGTCGATTACGGTGTTGGCGACTCCTATTCTCTTTGGCGCTTTTGGTTTTCACAACGTTATTCCTTCTTTGTGCGCCTACCTTAATAGAGATAAACGAGCGCTTCGCATCGCTGTTTTCGGGGGGTCGCTTTTGCCTTTAATTGTCTATTTGGTTTGGCAGTGGCTCATTATTGGAACACTCCCTCAAGAGGTAATTGCACACACCCTTAAGAATGGAACCACAGTGACTTCTGCATTTCGATCTGTGACGGGAGGGGGGCATATTATTTTGATCGGCAACTTTTTTGCATTTTTTGCGATTATCACCTCAATCCTAGGGGTCTCCTTTTCGATGGTAGATTTTCTGGGGGATGGGTTCCGGTGGGTAGGCTGTGGTGGATGGAAACGTGTTGGGCTGACGTTGCTCACCTTTGTGCCTCCACTCGTTTTGTCGGGGTTAAACCCCAATATTTTTATCATGGCCCTGGGTGTTGCTGGAGGATTGGGCGAGGCACTTCTCAATGGACTCCTTCCCGTTGGGGTATTTTGGTTAGGAAGATATGCTTGGGGGCTGGAGTCTGATTTAAGATGGCTGGGAAGTAGGGGAGTTCTCGTTGTTCTCTCCCTTTGTGCAGTTTTTGTAATTTTAGTTGAGGGGCGGCAACTTATACGTCATGTGTCCTGAAGGTAATTTAATGTTTGTATTACGTCATGTAACGCTTTCTGTGTAAGCCTTTAATTAACAAAATTCATGGCCCCTTGAATTTTTAATGAAAACCGAGTACAATAACCCTGGTAATTGGTGGAGTATGAGAAAATTTATTCTGTGGTTTTTAGTGGTATGTGGGGCTCCTGTCTTTGCGGGTGAAGGGGCAAATGAGAAGGAGGCGCGGGGGCAAGAGCTCTGTCATTTCACGGAGAAGATTTTTGGCATTTTGCATGAGGGGGCTCCTTTACTTTGTCAGGAGGGGCAAGAGGATTTGCAGGGTAGCTACTCCTCTCTCGTGGAGCGTCTCGATCAATATAAGACAGGGGGGGATCCTGAGATTGTGGCGCTCGCCGAAAAATTCATCTTTTTTTTCAAGAATAAGACTGGTTCTGCTGGAGGATCCCTTACTGATGCCGTTTCAGATTTAGGGAGACTTCTTAAGTGCTCTGTTGATGATGTGTATTATCGCCTCGATACGGCCTATCTTTTGCATAGAGAAGATCTAAGCAGGCAAATCATTCAAATTGAGGAGCGATTAGATTGCCGCCTTCCTCAGAAAAAGGGGGCTAATTATCACAAACTGATGATGGAATCCCTTGCCGATGAGCAATATGATCTTGCCCTCTACGCCTACCTCAAAATTGCTGAAGGGCGTTGTAAGTAGGTCGCGCGTGTTCCCCCTTTGTGTGGAGTTGTCTCTGGGGGCTTGTAATGAATTGAGTTAAAATATTAGAATATCGGGGGAAAGAGCTTACTTAGAGGTGTATATCATGGCAAAGAAGGGCGCCAGGGAGAAGATTCGGTTGAAGAGCACCGAGACTCCAGAGACATATTGGACGTTTAAAAATAAGCGCAATACACCCGATCGCATGGAGTTGAAAAAGTATGACAGGCGAGTGCGTCGTCATGTGATTTTTAAAGAAGCAAAGTGATTTTCGAATTTTCGATCGCTAGAAAATATCTCGTTCCAAGGAAGCGTCAACTTTCGATGTCGCTTATTGCGCTTATGTCGGTTGGAGTAATATCTCTAGTCGTCTGGCTTATCCTTGTATTCCTCTCCGTTACCTACGGGATTGAGAAGAATTGGTTAATTAAGCTTACCTCCTTTAACGCTCCTATCCGCATCACCCCCACAGAAGCCTACTACAATTCCTATTACTATCAGATCGATGCTATTAGCCATTCCTCAGGCTTTCAGGTGAAGAGTATCGGGGAAAAATTGATAGCCCCCTCCACCGACCCTTATAGTGACGGGGATATGGAGATTCCATCTCAATGGCCAACAAAAATATACAATGACGATGGGTCTGCAAAAGATTTCATCAAAGAGGCTTTTCATACCATCTGGCAGCTGCCACTCACCGCCCAGGATTATGAGGTGGCTGGAGCTGTTTTAAAACTGGGCATGACTCTCCCCCCCTCCCAAGAAAACAGGCGAGGATACCTTACGCAAGCCGCTTACGTCTCCTCCTTTTGTGAAAAGAGTCCGAAACTTCCCCTCCTCATCGATTCTCTCAGGGTGGAGGATCTCAATCAACTTTTCTACTTGGCTCACGCCCCCCCTGGAGGAAGGCGTGCAAATGAAGTAGATCGGGTCAAAGTGACATCGATCGACCTCCTTTATTTACAATCTTTGCTATCACATATCGACATTCAAAAAATGAAAACTAACGCTTTTCAATGGCGGTCACTAGCCTTCATCATGCCAGATAATGTAGAGTTTGATGCCACTGCTTCTATGCAGGATGGAGAAATTGTTAGCCTCTTGCTCCCGTTAAATAGGGGTAAAAATATAGGGACGTTGGTCAAACGTGGGGGGTATTTTCATTTTCGTGAGGTTGGGGGGAGGAGTTATAAACTTGACTTAGGTACTCCGCTTTTTACTGATGGATTGTTCTCCATGGATGTTAAATTATCTCCTCCCAATCTTAATTCGGTAGAATCGCTTCAAGATCTGTGGTTTCATGTTCATACCCACTTGCAGGGATATCCTTTGGAGGGGAGGGTGCCCTGGGATGGGATCGAGATCACTCACGCAGACATATGCTATCGTTTTGAGAAGGAGCCGGCACTTCCCCCACCTTGGCCATATGTCGTTCAATCAGAAATCAAACTACCTATGTTTAATGAACACGCAATTTTGCTACCTAGAAGCTTTCAAAATCAGGCCGTTAAAATTGGAGATTCTGGATATTTTTCTTATGGAGCGGCTACGGCTAGTTCCATGCAAGAGCAACGTCTCCCTGTTTATGTGGCTGGATTTTATGATCCTGGTGTGATGGCCATTGGTGCTAGGTGCATCTTGGCTCCGACACATGTGGTGCGCGCCATCAATACCTCTTCAGGTTGCTTGGGGTTAGATTCTAACATACTTAATGGCATTCAAGTCTATTTAGAGGATCTTTCTCAAGCTAAAGAGGTGAAGAGGAGGCTTGTTGAGGCATTTGATAGAGCGGGACTGCTCCCATATTTTGAGATTACCTCCTTTCACGAATATGATTTTGCCAAGGATCTTTTATTGCAATTTCAGAGTGATAAATACCTCTTTACGCTTATCGGGATCATTGTCCTATTGGTTGCATGCAGTAATATTATCTCCCTGCTCGTGGTCTTAGTAAAAGACAAAAGGCGAGAGATCGCGATCTTGCGTGCGATGGGAGCAAGTAAACGAAGTATTGCTCTGATTTTCGCCCTATGTGGTGGTGCTATGGGTATGGTGAGCACTTTGATTGGTATTCTTGCTGCCGTCTTCACCCTACATAATATTGATGTGGTAGTCAATTTTCTTAGCTTTTTACAGGGACATGAGGCTTTTAACGCGCTATTTTATGGAAAATCTCTCCCCAATGAGTTGAGTCATCACGCGCTGATTTTTATTATGATCGCGACGCCTCTGATTTCGCTTTTAGCGGGATGTGTTCCAGCCATCAAAGCCTGTTCACTCCATTTCGCTCAAATCCTGAGGGCCGAATGAGCCGCATCATATTGGTTGCCAAGAACTTAAGCAAGACGTTCCCTTATCCCATACGCTCCGACATTTTGAAAGGAGTCTCTTTGATCGTCCGTGCAGGGGAGGCTATTGCTATTATGGGCCCTTCGGGTGTGGGTAAAAGTAGCCTATTGCATATCTTGGGAACATTGGATAGCCCCAGTGGAGGGGATTTAGAAATTTCTGGGAAAAATGCTTTAGGGGAGTCAGCTATCCTTTTGAGAAATCGCTACATTGGGTTTGTTTTCCAAAATTATAATTTATTAGAGGAGTATACCGCCCTCGAAAATGTCTTGATGCCTGCAAAAATTGCGCGTAGGTGTTGTGGTATGGAGGAGAGGGGGAGAAAGCTACTTGCAGGGATGGGCCTTGCCTCCCACACAAACTACATCGTTAAGCTGCTGTCGGGTGGAGAAAAGCAGCGAGTTGCCATTGCACGCGCCCTATGTAATGATCCAGACCTAATCTTGGCAGATGAGCCCTCCGGTAATCTCGATGACACCCACTCTTTACTCATCCATGACCTTCTTATTTCTTCGGCGAAAAAGCACAATAAAGCGCTGATTGTTGTCACGCATAATCTCGATCTGGCCAAGAAATGCGATCAGATTTACGCCCTTCGTGATGGTTATTTGACTTTGGGTGAGGGGGGGCTGTGAGGGGGAAAGGGTGGTATTTGTGTATACTCAAGAGAGAGTTTTAGCCACACGTTCATTGATTGACAGGCGATTAAAACAACTAGTTCCTATCAGGGAGGGGCCTCACTCTCTGATATTTAGGGCGGCACTTTACTCCCTGCTCCTTCCAGGGAAACGGTTACGGCCCTTCCTCACTTTAAGTGTATTGGAGGAGTATGAAATACCAGTTTACAGGGGAGTTGACCCTTCTTGCGCCCTAGAGATGGTACATACCTACTCCCTCATTCATGATGACCTACCCTGCATGGATAATGATGATATACGCCGAGGCAAGCCCTCGCTACATAAAGCTTTTGGTGAGGGGACAGCCCTTCTCGCGGGCAATTTCCTCCTCACTCGAGCCTTTGAAATCGTCGCAGATCACCCCAGGCTCCTCACCATCCTTACCTCCCGCTGTGGCGCCGATGGCCTAATTGGGGGACAGCTTGTAGACCTCCTCTATGAGGGGAGGAAGGTCGATTGGGGCACGCTTCAATTTATATATTTGAATAAGACGGCCGCCCTTTTTTCTACAGCTCTCGAATTTGGTGGGGTCATTGCAGAGGTGTCTGAGGGTGACCGCATTGCGCTTAAAATGGCTGGGCAATACTTTGGCGTAGCTTTTCAGCTGCGGGATGATCTTTCAGATTCTATCTCAGAGGGGAGCGGGAAGTGTTCCGATCTGATTAATAAGAAGGCGACATGCCTCTCCCTTTTCTCTAGGGAAAGGGCAGAGGAACTAATCACCTTCTTCTTAGGTCGAGCGCTCTCCTCTCTCCCCAGGAAGATGTCCTCGTTAAGAGAACTCTTCTTCCACCATCTCAAGGCAGACTAAATATTGGCTCTGTCAACACTGATTCACTTTTGACCCATTGTCTTTCAGTCTGAAACTTCCTCTTTTTATTGGGGTGTTGAGAAATGCACACCGCTGAAACATCGATATTGATTGCCAACGTGCCCCAATCTTTTATGTTGAACCAATTTAAGCCAACTTATTTGCCCTAACATATTTGAGTCATACGTTCAATGAGGAGCTCAATCTTAAGGCTGTGAGTATGGATTTATCTTCTGATTTTGAGGGGCGTTGTGTGAACCGTTGGGATCCTTGGGAAGGTCTCGATGATACCATCTTGGGGCCTTTGGTGATATCCTAGTCCGGCAATCATGGCGGCGTTGTCCAGTTCTAAACCGCTCGGCGGCCAGAAAACGGGGAGGGGTGAGTATCTCTCAAAGAGCTGCCTAAGTGTTTTGTTTTTTGTTACCCCTCCGCCTACATAGATTCCCTTGCAGGGGAAAGTAGCACTTACCTTTAGGGATTTTTTTATAATGTCGCGAAATACCGCCATTTGAAAGCTTGCGGCGAGATCTCTCTTCTCCTTTTCTCCGATGATTGTTGGGGCATTCTTTGTTCTATTTTTCCCCTTTATCAAATAGAGCACGTGAGTTTTTAAGCCACTAAAAGAGAAGTCATAAGGACGTCCTTTGACCTGACCACCGCGCAAAAAGGAGTAGATCTTGCTATTCCCCTCTTGTGCTAATCGTTCAATATGAGGGCCGCCAGGGTAGGGATATCCTAAAAGGGCGGCAGTTTTATCGAAAGCCTCCCCCGCAGCATCATCGACGGTTGTTGCTAAAATCTGGTAAGAGTTGATCGCTTCCATCCTTGCCAGGAAGGTATGTCCTCCAGAGATCACTACTCCGAGCGAGGGGAAGAGGGGCTTTGTCTCCATCATCGCTGCGTAGATATGGGCTTCCACGTGGTTGACCCCCACGACGGGTTTATTCCATCCGAACCCTAACGTGTTAGCCGCCGTGACACCCATGAGTAGGGCTCCAACCAATCCGGGGCCATTTGTCACGGCGATGCGATCGATCTTTTCTACGCCACCGCCATTGGCACTATCTAGCGCCCTTTCTACGAGGGGGAGCAGGCGGTGAATATGTTGGCGTGAAGCCACCTCTGGGAAGACTCCCCCATACAGCTGATGAACATCGGTTTGCGAGTCTATTAAGTTGACTAAGATCTCCCTCCCATCTTCAACGATAGCCACTGCCGTTTCGTCACATGACGTCTCTATGCCCAACACTCTCATGGGATAAGAGGGTAACACATTTTTGATTAATTGTGCCCTATAACTCACATTGAGCACAACATCTATGTCAAAATTCTATTCTCTTAAACTGCTAACTGCTCTAAGTTCTCTCCGTGTTTGTGTGAGGGGCGGGGAGCGAGATGATTGATTAAAATCTTGCGCAGTAGCTCGCATCGTGCTCGGATTGTGTGTAGCGATTTGTGATGAGTTATTATCGAGTTGTTCTAATCGACGGGTTAGAACATCTAAGTTTGAATGGTTGAATGCTTGGGTTTTTTGAAATCGCCCCCTAAAAATTTTGAGTTGATCACAGAATCCTTCTCAGACGATCTATCACTCTCTGGGGTAGTCGGAGTAGAAGGATGTGGATGTTTTTTTTATAAAGCGCACATCCGATCCTCTCGTAAACGTGATAAATTTATAGAGGGCTTTTTTGGTTAATATGCAGATGGCAAACCATATGGCAATATAGAGCCAGGACCAGCCCACATATTTCCAGCCGATGCCGACGAAATCTTCTGTGCCAAGCCCATAGACTGCAACGAGGGTTCCGATGATTTGAGAAGAGAGGGTAGCTAGAAAAAATTTCCATTCTGGTAGGGGTTTGTCGAAGAGGTTTCCTACATTACGTGTGAGGTAGATCGTCAAATTGCCTCCGCACAATATGGCTAAGAAGGCGAGGGTACGGGCATGTGTTAGGTCAAAATCCCAAAGTTCTAGACCTATCCAATAGAGGCCGAAAGTGGAGAGGACACCTATGGATGCTAGCCCGATCGAAATTGTAAATGTCTCAGTCATATTCCACGAGACGGGTTGTGTTTCGTCCCGCATATGGTCGTAGGCGATCATCATGATGGGGAGGTCATTAAGGAGGGCTACCAAGATAATCATGACAGATGTAAGGGGTTGATCTTGTAGGAGAATCATTGACAAGAAGAGGAAGAAGAGGAGGCGGCAGGTTTCACTGATCCTGTACATCGCATAGCTTTTCATGCGCCCGAAAATAAAGCGGGCCTCTTTGATGGCCTTTTTGATCACCATCAGTCCTGGCTTGGTTAAGACGAGGTCGGCGGCGGCGCGTGCAGCATCTGTGGCATTCCAGACAGCGATTCCCACATCCGCCTGTTTGAGTGCAGGGGCATCGTTAACACCATCCCCCGTCATTCCCACGATATGCCCACTTTTTTGGTAATCTTTGACGATTTCAAATTTATGCTCGGGAAAGATTTCTGCAAATCCATCGGCATATTCGATCATCTTATCGGTGATCTCCCTAGCGGGGACGACATGAGAACCCAAGTTCAAGTTTGAGGAGAGCTCTTTAGCGATGGCGAGATGATCCCCGGTGAGCATCTTGATATCAATTCCCATCTTCTGAAGGTGAGCAATGGTCTGGTGGGTATCTGCGCAAGTGGGATCGGAGAGGGAGATTAACCCCAGAAAGGTCCACCCCCCTTCATCCTCTTTGGCGACCCCAAGAGTGCGGAAACCTCGTTTCGCAAAGGCCTCGACCTCCGCTATTACCTTATCCGAAAAGGGCGCATCTGGGTTGGTCATTTTTAGGACGATCTGAGGGGCGCCCTTGGTCACATGTAATTTTTTGCCTCCCGGCGTGGTGAGGTACGATTCAGTCCGTTTGCGTACGGGATCGAAAGGGATAAATTTTTCTACCTTGTGTTTTTTAACCTCATCTAAGTTCTGCATTTTAGCGATGATAGCGCTGTCGATGGCATCTTCTCCCGTGAGGTCGGAGGTTAGGGCCGCGTGGAAAAGCACATCATCATCAGACCCAGCATAGGAGACGATCTCTCCTACGGAGAGTTCATTTTTCGTGAGTGTGCCAGTCTTATCGGCGCAGAGGATTTCCATGCCGGCTAACTCCTCGATGGCAATGAGCTTAGAGACGATAGCTTTGAGTTTTGCCATGCGGCCAGCGCCGATAGCCATCGTCATTGAGAGGACGGCAGGCATAGCGACGGGGATCCCAGAGATGATTAAGACGAGTAAGAAAATGGTGAGGTTGCCGAGTGAGAGGTGGAGGGATTCTGTTATAGTTGTCGATAAGAGTGAGACGATTAGAATAATTGCTGCAATTCCGAGGGTTAAAAAAATGAGGAAGCGCCCAATCCTCAAAACTGCTTGCTGAAAATGTGATGTTGTTTTGGCCGATGCGACGAGTTGTGCAGTTTTTCCAAAAAAGGTATTGAGTCCCGTCTTCGTGACCCTCCCGATCATCTCTCCTAGCTTTGCTGTCGTTCCGGAGAAAGCCTGATCCCCCACTTTTTTATTTACGGGGAAAGATTCTCCTGTTAGGGAGGATTGATCGACAGAGAGGTACTCTCCAGAGATTAGCTCAACATCGGCGGGAATGATATTTCCTAGTTTAATGAAAACAATGTCACCGGGAACTAAAAGGCTGGCCCGGATATTTTGCCACGTTCCATCTCGGAGGACCCGCGCCTTGAGCGCCAGCCTCTGCTTTAGTGCTTCAATTGCATTATTGGCCTTAAGCTCCTGGAAAAATCCAAGGATAGTGTTGATGAAAAGTAGGGCAATGATCATTCCAAAGTCGACCCAACGCTCCAATAGGGCCGAGAGGAGGGCTGCGATTTCGATCATCCAGGGGATAGGCCCCCAAAAAAAAGAAAAGAGGGAGAGATACACGCTCTTTTTTTTCATTTCGAGAATATTCTCCCCATATTTTTTGAGGCGTTCTGTTGCCTCTTCTGAGCTTAAACCCTTTTCATCCACGGGCAATTACCTTGTAATATTTCTCGAAATATTCCCTTACCATCCGATTTGCGGAATATTGAGGGGTTAATCTAGCCATACTCTCTTTTACTTTTTTTAGCCATCTGACGGGGAGATTGTTTTTATCCCGCTCATAAAAGGTGGGGATAATTTCCTCCTCTAGCAACGTATATAGCTGATTTGCGTCTGTTTTGTCATCCTCCCCTTGTATAGCCCACCCCACCTGTTCGCTGTAGGCTTCCTTCCACCACCCATCTAATACGGAGAGGTTTAACCCTCCGTTGGCGAGCAATTTCATGCCGCTCGTTCCACTCGCCTCCAATGGGGGGCGTGGGGTATTGATCCATAGATCTATCCCTTGGACTAAATGTTCCGCGAGAAACATGTCATAGTCGGGTAAAAATATGGCATATGCGCGCACCTCTGGAAGGTTGACAAAAGTAGTCCACTTTTCGATCAAATATTGACCAGGCCTATCTTGCGGATGTGCTTTTCCCGCTATGATGAGCTGTATTTTATTTTTTCTAAGGAGCTTAGTGAGCCGCGAGGGTTCTTGTAGGAGGAGATCTACCCGTTTGTAGGAAGTGAAGCGACGGGCGAAACCTACCGTGAGGATGTGGGGCTTGAGAGGAGTCTCTCTAGCTGCTTTCTTTCCCATGCTGCGCAAGTTAAATTCAATACAACGACGTGTGTAATCTATGAGCTTTTGACGATTTTGATTTCTGAAGTCCCAGAGCTCTTGGTAAGGGATTTTTTGAATTCTTTGTGTCAATATTTCAAGTGTGCCTCGCCATCGGTTCTCTCCGCAATGGCGCTCCCAGAGTGAGTCGCTTTCTGAAGATTCCCACGTGGGGATATGGATTCCATTCGTCACGTGCCCTACTTCTACCCCCAACGGGGCAAAAAGTTTTTGGCTGATTGTGCCATGTAACCTACTTACTCCATTTACGTATGCACTTCCGTTGATCGCCAAATAGGCCATGTTGAAAGGATCCCCCCTCTTTAGTTGCCCGAGGCTTAAAAAGTCTTCCATGGGAATGGCTAGCTCTCTTTCGACATATTCAGAAAAATGTTGGGAGATAAGGTCAATAGAAAATCGATCGAAACCCGCTTCGACAGGTGTATGTGTCGTAAAGAGAACTCTCTTTTTAGCTAGTTGAAAGGCCTCTTTGAAGGGGTGATTTTTCATGAGAGCATGCGCCCGTTCAATGATTGCAAAAGCGGCATGTCCCTCATTGAGATGGTATACGTCGACGTTAATGCCCAGCGCCTGCAGTAGCCGGACCCCTCCTATTCCCAACACCATCTCTTGTTTGAGGCGTGTCGTGCTCCCTCCCCCATATAGCTCTCCAGTGATGGTCCGGTCGGCAGGGGAGTTGGTCAAGTCATTGGTATCTAGAAGGTAAAGGGAGATGGAGCCAACTATTGCTTTAAATACCCGCACGTGGAGAGCGCGTCCAGGGAGCTTGAGCTCTAGGCGGATGGGCAATTTCTCTATTGGGAGTTGCGCTGGCTCATTGTAGGGGAGGAGAGAGAGTTGCTTTCCTTCAGAGCTGATCTCTTGGCGGAAATATCCCTGTTGGTAAAGGAGCCCAATCCCCACGAGGGGCACACCCAGATCATGGCACGCTTTTAAGTGATCTCCAGCAAGTATCCCTAGTCCTCCAGAGTAGATGGGGAGAGCTTCGCTCAACCCAAATTCCATGCTGAAATAAGCGATAGATATATCCTCCATTTGGCACCACTTCGAGGTAGGGCGGATGTTATCCCAATGTTCTAGATGGTTGCTCAATATCTTTCGAAATACCTCATCCTCCGCTAACTCTTCGCAGCGGTCCCTCGAGATGGTTTGTACTATTATCCAGGGGTTACGTGTTGTGGACCACAACTTAGGGGCGACATATCCCCAGAGCTCATTAGCGAGAACACTGGAGGAACGGCGCAGATTTATTGCCAACGCGTAGAGTTGATCATAGAGAACATTCATTCCATTTCCAGTCACGAATTTCTGAGAGATCTTCTCCGTGTTCATAGATATAACGCCTGTGTCTCTCGAGAGTTTCTTTGCAATAGTCGATGAAGTCGTTTGCCGTTGACTCCATCCTCTCGACATGACGTAGGGCCTCCATGGCCAGATGAAATCGACTCATCCTGTTGCATACTACCATATCAAAAGGGGTTGTGGTGGAGCCCTCTTCAATATACCCATACACGTGGAAGCGGTGGGGATTGCCCCTTGCATAAATGAGCTCATGGATGACTCTGGGGTGTCCATGAAAGGCAAAGATCACGGGTGCTCTATCAGAAAAAAGTTGATTAAAGCGCTCTTCGTTGAGTCCTTGGGGGTGATTTCCCTCGGGTGTTAGCTTGAAGAGGTTGACAACGTTGACCACACGGACTTTCAGATCGGGGAAGTGTTTGTTTAACATCGAGACCGCTGCCATCACCTCTAAGGTGGGGGTGTCCCCACTTGCACTCATGACTATGTCGGGCTCTCCCTTATCACTTGCCCATTTCCATATGGAGGCTCCCTTCTCGCAAAATTCTCGTGCCTCTTTCATGGTTAACCACTGTGGCATGGGTTGTTTGCCAGAGATGATTAAATTGATTTGATTGACACTCCTCAGGCAATGATCTCCTACTGCCAAGAGGGAATTTGCGTCGGGAGGGAGGTAAATGTGGGCCATTGTTGCTTTCCTTTGCAGGACAGATTCAATAAATCCAGGGCTTTGATGACTAAATCCATTATGATCTTGGCGCCAGGTGTGTGATGTCAATAAGTAGTTTAATGATGCAATTGGCTTGCGCCAATGGAGTTCATTAGATGCTTTCAACCATTTGCCATGTTGATTGAGCATAGAATCGACGATGAGGGCGAAAGCCTCATAGCAAGGGAATATGCCATGCCTTCCGGTCAACAAATAGCCCTCTAACCAACCTTGACAGAGGTGTTCACTGAGCACTTCCATCACTCGGCCATCATGGGATAGATTTTCATCACTCTTCAAGATCTTCCCTAAATAGCGCCTTCCCGTAACTTCGAAAACATGATTCAGTCTATTCGAATTTGTCTCATCGGGGCAGAAGAGGCGGAAATTATGGGGATTATTCTTTATGACATCTCGCACAAATTTTCCAAACTCATACGTTGCTTTCCCCACTTCACCTCCAGGGGAGGAAAGCTGCAGCGCGTACTTGGTAACATCGGGAAGCTGCAACTTTTCCATCAACACCCCTCCATTCGTATGGGGACTACCTCCCATGCACAACTCTTTTTTAGGAATGAGTTCCGATACTTTTTTTGTTGGGTGGCCACGCTCATTGAAGAGATCGTCGATATGATAGCTATGCAACCACTCTTCCAACATCTTCATATGCTGTGGGTTGTCTGCCACATCGGAGAGGGGAACTTGATGGGAGCGAAAAGTCCCCTCCACCCTCTCCCCATCTACTACTTTGGGGCCTGTCCACCCTTTCGGGGTGCGCATCACGATAAGTGGCCAATCTACGGGGTATGTGTCAGGGCCCCTTTGCACTCTCCGAATTTCACCGTAGGCCCAATCGAGTAGTTCCCACATCTTTGGGTGCAAAACTTTAGGATCATCCCCTTCTATAAATCTAGGGTTATAACCGCATCCCGTAAAAAATTGTGAGAGCTTCTCGTCTGTCATCCTCCCAAACAGCGTAGGTCCCGCGATCTTGTACCCATTTAAGTGAAGGACAGGGAGGACTGCCCCATCCTTTTTAACATTAATAAATTTATTCGAATGCCAACTCGTGGCTAGAGGCCCCGTTTCTGCCTCCCCGTCTCCTACGACACATAGTGCGATCAAATTGGGATTATCAAACACCGCACCAAAGGCGTGCATCAGAGAGTATCCCAATTCCCCCCCTTCATGGATTGATCCTGGGATGTGGGGACTCACATGGCTTGGCATCCCTTCCGGCCAAGAAAAATCTTTCATTAACTTCTGAAGTCCAGAGAGGTTCATTGAAAGATCGGGATAGATCTTTGTCATGCTCCCCTCTAAAAACACATTGGCGCGCAGTGCTGGTCCTCCATGTCCTGGCCCAGTAATGTATATGATTTTGGCTTGCGTGTCTTGAATCAATCGGTTTGCATGTGCGTAGATGAAATTAAGCCCAGGTGACGTGCCCCAATGTCCCAACAACCGCTTCTTGACGTCTCCCTTCTTGAGAGGAGATTGAAGCAAGGGGTTGTCTCTTAGGTAAATTTGTCCGACAGTTAAATAATTAGCTGCTCGAAAGTAGGCGTCGATCATCTCTAGCCTGTCAGCATCAACCACTATAACCTCCACCGCTCTTCTGCGTGCTACCTCCCCCTTCCTCTCTCTATAGATGGGGAGAGAAATAAAAGAAAGGGTAAAGGCCAAGGGGATGACCTTATTCGCATAGCCGATTTTAGTATCTGCTTAAAGGGGGTAGGCATCTATTTAAAAATGTTTAGGAACAAACCTGGCCGATTCATACGTCATGTCTCAATTGCAACAAAACTCTTTGATAGTAAATAATCTATAAAAGCGTTGCCGTAGTGTATGCAATTATGGCTTTAAACAAAAACCTTGTGGTTTGGGCGATGCCAACAATTCTATTTTGTGCTCCCTTGAACATATGCAATTTTTGAGGCATATCACATAAATTATTTGTCTTTGAAAAGAAATTGCATTTTAGTAGACTGCTTGCGACAATTTCTGCTTAATGTTGGTTTTTGTGTCTTATTTAACACTGAGTTTTGCGTGCGACGCATTTGTGTTTGCCGCTTATTCCGGTAGCTTGGCACGTTGTGTGCCCTTTCGTACTATCCCTTTACCTGTGCAGGCTTGTGCTCACTTCGTGGCGACGTGTTTTCGAATGGTTTGTGGGACTCTTTGTTCCGCCCCTGTGAGTGTGCGGTGTATGGTTCGCGACGGGGTGATTACTTTTGGCTTCGAGTTAGCTTCAGTGGCGGGTGCAATGTTGTTATTTGGTTCAGTGGATGGCTGTTTGGCATCTGTTTTAAGAATTTTTGGGGTCTCTGCGGTGTTGACTTTGGCTAGCTTCGTGGCGTCCCAAATAGTTGGGAATTTTTCCCAGGCAAGGTGTCTAGAGCTTGTCCAGAAGCAGAGGCGTCTGGAGACCAGTATAATGGAGCAATCTGCCCTGTTGCAGAAAGCGCTCAATAGAGAGATGCAGTCTCAGCTTATCCAGAGCAAAAAGGAGGTAGATAGGTTAGCCCGGGAGCTTAGAGAGAGGCAGCTTCAGCTTGCCCAGAGCAAGGAGGAGCTGTGTAAGTTAAGGGAGGATTTCGGAAAAGCGGGGTTTCGGTGTGCCCAGAAGGGGACGGAGGTAGAGAATCTAAAGAAGGCCCTCGCCCAGGCGCGCTTGCGACATGCTGAAGGGGAGGTGGGAACAGAGCCTCTTCTAGGGCAGAGCTCCCCAGGCAATGAGATGGTTCAGTGTGCCCAGGGAGGGTTGTCTAAGACAGCCTCTTATGGAGATGGAGAGATGCGGTTTCAGTTTATCCAGAGCAAAAAGGAGGTAGATAGGTTAACCCGGGAGCTTAGAAAGACGCGGCTTCAGCTTGCCCAGCTTAAGAAACTCACAGGCAGACCCAATGCACTCTGAAAGAGACGCAGAAAAGCTTAGAGAACTCGCTTAGAAGTAGGGGGTTATGAGAAAACATCCTTCTAGATGGGGCTAAATGGAGCATTACTTAAATGTGTTATGCCGTCCGTTGGTTAGTATTTGTTCAGGGGGGCGCTAAATGGGGGTTGGGAGCCGCTCAAATCACGAAACTTCTCTTTGGGGCCTGCTCAAAAAATAAGGGGGTTTGAAAAAATGCTCCTCCACACGGACCGAAAATGGAATATTACTCAAATATGTGTACTGTTTATCGGTTATGAAGAATAAGCTGGCTTAAATTGACGCAACACAAAAAATTTAGGCATGTTGGAAATCAATATCGATATTTCGGCGGTATGTATTTCTTGGGCACCTCCCTCAGAACCACAATTACTCATACCGTGAAGACGTTTTAGCAAGAAGCTTATTGTCAAATAGTTAGGTGCATGACGTGCATCGCATAAATCTATCTCCGGATATCTTTACATCAACGCCTCGCCTTTTTTGCGACATATTTTCTACCCCCCTGCACAAATAACTACTATCCCCTTAGTGGCTCCGCCACCGCATCCACAAACCAGAAAACAACAAACCCAAAAAAGCAACCAATGAGCCCACCACAGAGGAAAAGCGCTAAGAGGGGAACCTTGCATAGGACTATACCGAGTATCGTCAATGCAAATAACAGGAACAACGGAAACAATGCTGTCATACAACAGTCTCTGGTATTATCAAATTGTGGTTCCCTATTTTCGTCGACAGGATCTATTCCTCCTGCTTGGGATGTGTCACTAGATATCGAGCAAGCGTCATGCATAACTTTTCCCCCGCACTGTTATTTATATCTTCCTAAAGATTTCTATTATAATATAGGTTTTATTTTAGCAAAATCTTAGTTTTTAATAATTATATTATGGGAGCGCCCAAGAAATGCATACCTTTGAGGCACCGACATTGAGCGCCAATATGCCTAAATCTTTTGTATTGAGTCAATTTAGGCCGGCTTATTCGCCCTAACCAACGGGTAGTATGCATATTTTGAATAATATTCCATTTTTGGTCCGTTTGGAGGAACATTTTTTCAAAACCCCTTAATTTCTTGAGCAGCCCCTCAGTGGAAACAAAGGAATTATGAGATTGCTTTCGGTGCCAATGTCTGTAGAGTGGGTCTATGTAGGGTAGATTGTAGTAGACAAGACTTAGAACAAGGTGCGAAGGAGGGGGTGGGAAATTTTCCCAAACTTCACGAAATTTTTGAGAACAGAGTTGCGAAGCTTGCTCTCTTACTTTAGAATGTGTAGAAGGTTGCGTTGGTAAAAGGAGGAGGGTAGATGTGTCGTCGAGGGTATGAGAAAGAGTACTATTTTTCTAGTTTTTATTGTAGTGGTGGTGGCCCTTTATGGGATATTTGTGCATATTGCGCCTCCCTTTTTTAAGGTAAAAGATGAAAAAGTTCAAAGGGCCCCTTCCCCCCCGTATCCCGTTCCGAAAGATCAGCAAATTGTTGCAATCATTCTTGCGGAAAATGCTGAGGAAAATGTAGAACGTAACCTCTCCTCGCTCTTCGGTCAAACTTATGCGCAGATGCGCGTCATCTATGTCGATAATGGCTCCAAAGATCAGACCTATGAAAAAGCGCAAGCATGGGTGGAGAGGAGAGGAAAGGGGGAGTATGTCACCCTTATCAAAAAGGAGGTGCATAGGCCCAACCTTGAGATTCTTTACGAGGTAGTTGGGGCATGTGACTCTCGCGAAGTGATTGTGCCAATTGATGGTAGAGATTGGCTCCTCCACGAAGGTGTGTTTGACCATTTAAATTGTGCTTATGCTGATCCTAACGTGTGGGTGACCCATTCACGTTCTATCTCTCATCCAGGGTATCAGAGGATTGATGGACACCCCGTCTCTAATCGGATATTGAGGGAAAAAAGGTTGCGGAAGGAGATGAGAGAAGAGCTCCCCCCCCTTGTGACTTTTTATGCCGGGATTTTCCATGAGATTAAATTGCAAGATTTGATGTACGAAGGGAGTTTTGTCGATCAATGTGGAAGTTTGGCTATGCATCTTCCCCTTCTGGAGATGGGGGCAAAACACACTTTATTCATGGATGCACTGCTATATGTGAGAAATGAGAGTGATCGGGGCTACACTACTCCCCACCTGCAAGATATTGCCTCTGTGCACTCCCATCTGGAGGGGCTTATCCCCTATCCCCATTTGGGTGCGCTCAAACAGGGAGAACAATCCATACCATCTTACCGTTATAAAAGTGACCTGGTTATTTTTTCTGAAGATACTCCCCTCCACCTATACGCTTGTTTGGAGTCGCTGTTCCTGAATGGGGGTGATATCAATGAGGTGTATGTCCTTTATAGGGGAAGTAATCACGGATTTCAACACGCCTATTTGAGTGTGCAAGATGAGTTCTATACCGTGCAGTTTTTTAATGTGTGTGACCATCCTGGAAAGGATTTTTTCTCTTTGCTTGTTCATGCCCTCTCAGACCGTCGGCATGCCTCCCCCTACGTGATGATCGGGGGGGATCATATGATCTTTGACAAACGCATCTGTTTTCATGACTGTATCTGGGCTTTGGAAAGGACACATGCCAACCACTTCGTTTTGGATGCTGGAGGGCAAACGCTTCCCTCATCGAATACAGTCTCCATTTCTGCAGACATCTTCGCTTGGCAGAATTGTGAGGGTGGAGCAGGGCGAGGGTGGATGCCTGCGTTATATCGGAAAACATTTTTCCAATCATTAAGGGGAATTTGTGATCTCTCCGCACTTAAAGGTTTTTGTCAAAATAGCCTTTCTCCTGGGGCCGTGACCCTGTTTTTTAATGAAGAAAAGGTTTTTTCTCTGAGACATGAGACAAAAGATGGTGTCGATTATGATCCGAGGCAGGAGTGTAAAGATAAATTTGTCGAAGGGTTTAAGATCGACCTCTCTTCCCTCTCCCACGAAGTGAAGGGGGGCGAAAATGGGGTACAGCTCCCATTGATCAAACGGGAAAGGCGTCATGTAGTGCTGAAGTAACTGTTAGCTATACGCCAATGTCAGGGCCCGGGCTTGGTTGGCAATGTAGATGTCGGAGCTTTTCTCGAGGTTTTTGGATTGTGCAAGTCCTTGCCTCTTGTATCCCAAGAGAAACAGCGCTTTGGCGCGGTTGAGAAGTGTAGGTTCGTGTAGTCTGTCCAATTTGAGAGCGCGTTCGAAATAGTTGAGTGCTGAGAGGTTGTTCCCCTCCTGCAGATAAAGGGCTCCAAGGGTTTGGAGGTCGTAAATATTTTCTCGAGAAAGAAGAGCCAACACTTCAAAAAACTTAAGAGCCTGTTTGTAGTGTCCTTGTTTGAGGAAGGAGTAGCCTGCAAAACGCACATCTTCGATTTGATCTTCTCCCCACCCCAATAGCTCAATCCAATCAATCTGACCCACGCAACTATCCTTTAGAGTATTGATTACGGCGTGCGTTAATTTGTCCCAGTATCGCATCTGAAGCATTGAGATATTCAAGAAGGTGGATGAGTGTTTGAGACTCCCTTTGCTCCTCCTCTTTTTCTCGCTCTTCCTCCCAGGGATATGTAAATTTCTTGCCTTCAGAAGATCGCTTGAGTCGGGCCTTTTTCCTAGATGAAATTTTGTCTCTGATCTTTTGAATTTGAGCTGTTAGTAACTTTTCTGGGCCTATAGAGGGAACGACCTGATGGGTGAATATGCGCATTGTCTGCAAATGATATCCTGGCGGAGCAGAAAATGATGCCCAAGGGATAAAGCGTTGTCTAGTCTGAAAGAGGAGATCAAATTCGCTTACGAAAGTGGGGGTGGCGACATCGATAACGGTTTGCTTAGAGACAAAGGGGGCCTCCTTGACAATCGATGGGTCGACACGTTCCTGATCGAGTGCCCACCGGATGGAGGGCTCGATCCCCAAATTGTCCACAGTTTTGGCTTCTGGCATATACACCTCGCTTTCCCACTTTATACACCAGTGCTTCATTTATACTCAAATCTTGAAGTGTATGATCTGTGCCTGGCTGAGGGTTGGTGTGTGTGAACAAGATTTCCACATATTGCCACTTTTGCAATCTATTCATTTACAGCTATTTGTGTGCCTTGTCGAAAGGATGTGGGGGGTGTTTTCGACAAAAGGATTGCCCCTTTTCTATGGCTGATGATACCTTGTGGAAGTAAGTGGGAAAATAGGTGAAAAGTTGTATGCATCGCTTCTTTTTTAGTGGATCAACACGTTCCAAACTCGACGAGAAAAATCGTTTTGTCTTGCCTCAGCAGATGCGGTATGGGCTGATTGAAGATGGTGTACTGCAGTTCACATTGGCCTTGGGGTTAGGGGGGGCGCTTGCCATTTATCGCAGGAGCGATATTGATAAAATCGCACATGCCTTTTATTCCAAGCAACATATAGCGAGATATCAGAAGTTTTTCACTCTGTTTTTTTCCACCCTGCATCATACGTCCTGTGATAAATTGGGGCGGGTCCTCCTCCCCCCTTCGCTTAAGAAAGCGACCAAAATCAAACAAGAAATTGTGATTGCAGGTGTCCTGAACAGAGTGGAGGTGTGGCCCGTAGAGAGATATGAGGAAGATCTCGGGCGATTTTTGAATGGGGAGGATGGGAATTTATCCAAAATGACCGAGGAGGCTTTTGCGCTGCTCGAAGAGGGTCTTACGAAGGGCGAGGATCAGGAAGCATGATGTCCCATACTCCGGTGATGTTAAATGAGAGTTTAGAGATATTTGAGGGGCGGACGCTCTCCCTATTTTTTGATGCTACACTTGGTGCTGGTGGGTTTGCTAAGGCGCTGCTTCGGGCACACCCTGAGGTGAAAACCTATTTTGGATGTGACCGAGATCCTAGCGCGTTAGAGCTATCTAGAGAGAATTTGAGGGAATTTGAAGGAAGGGTGGAGCTAATTTATGCAAATTTTTGTGATGTGAGGCAGATTTTGGAAGAGAGGGGGGTAAAAGAGGTAGATGGTTTTTTTTTGATTTAGGAGTTTCATCGATGCAATTAGGTGCGAAAAAACGTGGTTTTAGTTTTATGAGAGAGGGGCCCCTCGACATGCGGATGGACCCCTCTTCTGATTTGACGGCTGGAGAGATTGTCAATACGTGGTCAGAGTTCGACTTGGGCCGGCTGCTCAAGGAGTATGGGGAGGAACGTCACTGGAGACGGGCTGCTAGAGCTATCGTAGATGCGCGCAGAAAGAAAAGGATTGAGACGACGGTGGAGCTGGCGGATATTCTCTCTAAGGCGGTGAGATGTACACGTAGGAGGAGATTCCACCCAGCGACGCTTACTTTTCAAGCGCTTCGTCTCGCTGTCAATCAGGAGCTGGCCTCTATTGGCAAGGGGGTTAGAGAGGCAATTTGTCTCCTCGCCTCTAAGGGGCGGGTTGGCGTGCTCTCCTTCCATAGTTTAGAAGATAGAATCGTAAAAAGGGTGTTTAACTCCTTTTCTAAACCGGTAAAAAAAATGGCTGGAATGCGGGAGAGCCACCTATTTCCGACGCTTAAGGTGCTCAACAAAAAGCCCCTTCTGCCGTCGATCAATGAAATTCGTGGGAACCGACGTGCGCGTAGTGCAAAACTGCGCATTGCAGAAAGGGGTTAAATTGCTGGAGGAAAGGTGGCTGGGTGACGCGAGGAATTCTCATTCGACTGCTTATCTGTATCTTTTTTTTGGGGGGAGTGTTGTGTCTTTACATCGACAAACAGAATGATTTGACAGGGTTTAAAATAGAGATCCCTCGATTAATGCGGAGTCTGAGCACCATTGAGGGGGAGGTTGTTCAATTGAGATACGAGGTTGAGCAGATTGAAAGTCCCGAAAGATTGATGGAGTTGTTGCGCTCCCCCGAGTTTGCTCACCTAAAGTATCCCTTGGTTGACGATGTAGTAGTGATTTATGAAGAGTAAAAATTTTCATCGCCTCCTATTTTTAGACCTCTCCCTTCTACTTCTGTTTTGTTTTATTGTTATCCAATTTTTTAAGATACAGATTTTAGAAGAGGACAGGTGGGTAAGACAGGCAAAAATGCAACACCATTTTTTTCTGGTTGAGCCATTTAAGAGGGGGCGCTTTTTTTCTAATCCAGAACTGAAGAGAGGGCATCCTACAAAAGCTGTAGCTTTGGCGTTTGATATGAAGCACTACCGTCTACATGTCGATCCTATTGCGATTCCCACACATTTAAGAGGTGAAATTGTCGATGGAGTGGGGGAGATTCTGCATCTCAATGAGGGGGAAAAGAGAGAGATGCACAAGCATTTTGACAAGAGATGTCGTAGTCGTCGTATTCACAGTGGACTTAGTGAAGTAGACAAGAAACTGTTGGAGGAGTGGTGGAACCCCTACGCGAGGCAGAAAAAAATCCCCCGTAATGCCCTCTTTCCCCTGGAGGATTATCGGCGAGTCTACCCTTACGAGAAGCTGCTTGGCGTTGTGTTACATGGTGTGCGTGATGAACGCGATCCAAATACGAACCAGGCCATTCCTACGGGGGGAGCGGAACTCTTTTTTGATGCCTATCTTCGGGGGAAAGCGGGTAAACGCTCCCTTTTGCGTTCTCCCAGACACCCCATGGAGGGCGGCCTCCTCATCACTCTCCCCGAAGATGGAGCCGATGTTTACCTCTCTATCGACCATTATATCCAGACAATTGCGGAGGAGGAGATTGAAGCTGCTGTGAAGAGGGCAGGAGCAAAGAGTGGATGGGTCGTCATGATGGACCCCAACTCGGGAGAGATCTATGCTTTAGCCCAGTACCCCTTTTTTTCCCCGTCAGATTATCGGAAATTTTATGCCGATCAAAAGTTAATCGATGCTACCAAGGTGCATGCCGTGACGGATTGTTTTGAGCCTGGCTCCACGATGAAACCCATTTCAGTGGCTGTCGCAATGCTCGCCAATGAAGAACTTAAAAAGCGGGGCAGCCCCCCTATTTTTAATCCCGCAGATATGCTTCCCACACATAGCGGTATCTTTCCAGGAAGGAAGTTCCCCCTCCACGACGTAGGTCATCACCAGTTCTTAAACATGTATCTGGCTATCCAGAAATCTTCTAATATCTATGTAGCTAAATTGATCCAACGCATAATTGAGGTTTTGGGAGATGAATGGTATCGCACACAGCTTCAAAATGTCTTTGGCTTTGGAGTGTCGACGGGGATCGAGCTCCCTGGGGAGAGTTCAGGTATGTTGCCCACCCCGGGGAAGGGGAGTTCTCAATGGTCTACACCTACCCCCTACTCTCTCTCCATCGGATATAATGTTCTAGCGAGCAGTATTCAACTTATGCGTGCATTTGCTATCATTGCAAATGGTGGGTACGGAGTTAAGCCCACCATTGTAAGAAAAATCGTTAAGGATGGTAGGGTGATTTTCCCCTGTGGGGAGAGAGAAAGAGTGCGGGTGTTAAACCAAAAGATTAGTCGAGAGGTAGTTTGTGCACTAAAATTTGTGACAAAACCTGGGGGGAGTGGGGTGCGTGCAGACATCCCGGGTTATACGGAAGCAGGGAAGACAGGCACAACGGAGAAAGTTGTTCAAGGGGCCTATTCTAGGAAACACCACGTTTCCAGTTTTATCGGATTTTCTCCTGCTGCCAACCCGAAATTTCTCCTTTATGTCGCTATCGATGAGCCCGAATATAGCGTAAGAAAGGGTCATTTTGGAGGGTGTTGTGCCGCCCCCACATTCAAGCATATTATGCAACGCACCTTCCAATATTTAGGGATTCCCCCAGACGATCCTTACGGATATTCTCCACAAGATCCTCGTACAGACAGCAAAAAAGCAGATTGGAGCGGGCAAGTTGCGCTCCTCAGGGAGGTCTATCTTCAATGGAACAGATAGTCGGTTGAGATGAAATTAAAGAAATTATTTAAGGATTTAGATGTTGAGATTAAGGGAAATAGAGAGGTTGAGGTTATGGGGATCTTCTCCCACTCACGGTTTGTTACTCCGAGCTCCCTATTTATTGCAAGGCAGGGGAAAACTTTTAATGGAAATACGTTCATTGCCCAGGCTTTGGAGGCGGGAGCGTCGGCGATACTCACCGACATTTATAATCCCTTCCTTAAAAATGTCGTTCAGGTAATTGCCGCTGATATTGGAGCGATTGAGGCGAAGCTTGCTAGGCGCTATTATGGGGATCCAGCAGCCTCACTTTTTCTTGTAGGGATTACAGGAACCAATGGGAAGACTACAACGGCCTATCTAGTCAGGCATTTACTTGGAAGTTGTGGCCTTATGGGGACGATCGAGTACATTATCGGGAAGCAGACATTGTCTGCAGAGCTCACCACTGCCGATGTAATTACAAATTATAAAGTGCTTCGTGAGATGGCAGACCAAAATTTACAATCTGCTGTGATGGAGGTGACCTCCCACGCGCTCGACCAAAATCGAGTAGAGGGGATCCAATTTGACCTTGGTGTGTTCACAAATCTCTCCCAAGATCATCTCGATTATCATGGTTCCATGGAGGCATATGCGGCCGCAAAGATGAGATTATTCGAACAAGTCAAAGAATCGGTGATTAATCTCGATGAGGGGGAGGTAGTAAGTGGTGTGACAGGAGTGAGTTATGCTATCGATTGCCATGCTGACTTCAGGGGAACAGATATTGAAGAGTCTTTAGATGGCACCCGGTTCAATGTATGCTACCATAAAAGGGCCTATCCCTTTTCTACTAAGATGATCGGTCGTCATAATGTGTACAACTGTCTTGCGGCGATTGCAGTGGCTATTCGGCGAGGGCTGCGTTTCTCCACACTGCAAAAGAGATTGGCGACATTTGAGGGTGTCCCAGGAAGGTTAGAGGCCATTCCCAATACGCGAGGCTTCCATCTTTTTGTCGATTTCGCTCATACAGATAGGGCTTTGGAGAATGTCTTGAGCACATTTAAAAGGATGAAATTGGGGAAGATCATCACTGTTTTTGGGTGTGGAGGAGAACGGGACATAGAAAAACGCTCCAAAATGGCTCATATTGTGGAACGATTTTCTGATCAGATCATTGTCACTTCAGATAATCCCCGTTATGAAGATCCCATGCAAATTTGCCTTGCCATCTCAAAAAACCTGACGTGCAAACATGCCATTGAAGTGGAGCGTAGGGCTGCAATCCGACGGGGTATATCCATGGCGAGAGGTGGAGATATTGTCTTGATTGCTGGGCGTGGCCATGAACCTTTTCAGAAGATTGCAGGGAGGCTCATTCCTTTTGATGATCGGGAGGTTGCGCGCGAAATCTTAACTGAGATAGAATAGCTTCTCTATGCTTAGGGTTTTTCTTTTCTTTGTTTGTTGCACTCTGCCGCTGGTTACCTCTTGTTCCCAAGGGGGGAGGGTTGATGCGCTCACCCCCGCAAGGATATCCCTAAAAAAAGAGTTGATCATTCTCGATCCTGGGCATGGAGGGGCCGATACTGGAGCAAAGGTACAGACTGTTAAGGAGAAGGTTTTAGCTCTGCAGACGGCGATTTTGGTCAAAAAGTACTTAAGCGACAAAGGCTATCCCGTCATCCTGACGCGTAGTCGAGATATAGCCCTCCCATTGCAAAAAAGAACGCTCATCGCAAATGTCAGCAAAGGGCGAGTATTTGTCAGTATCCACTTTAATTCCTGTAGGATGGGCAACATCAGCGGAGTTGAGATCTACTATTATAATAAGGGGATAAAGTGGCGTCAAGATGCTTCTAAGAGACTTGCCCAGCTCGTACTGGAGCGTTTGATTTTTACAACTCGAGCAATTTCGCGCGGTGTGAAGGCGGGAAATTTCCATGTAATCAGGGAGACTTCAATGCCGGCGATCTTAATTGAGGGGGGGTTTCTGACAAATCAACAAGAACGCCTTCAGCTTAAAAATAGAAAATATATTGAAAAGATAGCCCATGCTATTGCAGAGGCCATCGATATCTATTTTCATTAGTCCCACGTAACTACGACAAGTTGAATGCTTATTGGTTAATTGGCGATTTTAGGTCTATACTTATCCGTCCAGGCGTGCGTTGAGCCTCAAGCATTGAGCTTGTGAATACGCTTAATGGGCTTGCTCAAGAAATAAGGAGTTTTGAAAAAAGTTCCTCTAAATGGACCTAAGACGGGATATCACTCAAAAACGGTCGTTCTATATTGTTCTATACGTTGTTCTATACGTTGTTCTATAAGTTGTTCTATACGTTGTCTATATTGTTCCATACGTTGTTCTATATATTGTTCTATATTATTTACTATATCATCGGAATTTGCTCGAAGCCTTACGTGGTCTGCCCTTATTTCTGCGATTAGTTGATCTGCACGTGAACGGGGTGGAGAGGCTGAAGGGGGTGGAGCAGTAGTTCTCTCCCTCTCTAATACTCTCTCGTGATATTCTATACCCCACCTGGGCTCGTAGAGGGCGCATGGCAATAAGAGCACCTGAAAAGCTACGTCGAACACAGAGCGAATCGCTCTTCCTACATGCTCCTTTACCGTTAGGTCTCCACTTTGGCGCACAGATCGAACGATTGCATTGCCACTATGACGCAAGATACCAATTAGACTGTCAAAAATGCCGATAACCAACAGAAGCTCTGCGCGAATACGACTATTTTCGCCTAAATACCTGCTCAAAATACCTGAGCGATGCGATTGAACAGGCATTGCACCGTCCGACACTGAGACTTCTTGATTCATTCTATCCATTTCAACACTCATATTACGATCCTCGGGGAGGCGCAAAACGAAGGTACTCCAAACACCCCTATATAAGTGCCCGGCTATTTTTTGCTGCACACCCCATTCTTTTCGAGAACTATAAATAAAAATATAATTTTTGTGCGCAGAATTTTTTTTGATTTTAGAAAAAAGGCACTACTACACTTCTCCCTTTGGGTGCTGGAGGGTTCTAGAACCTTTATTGCGTTTCCATCCCTTACCAAAAAGAGCCTCCTCTGCAAGGAGGTTTCCAAGGAGGCTGTAGAAGGGCGGTGAGTCCCATCTTCGCCGCCTACGATACCTTCAAGGCCTGTTCAAGAAATAGAAGATCGCTGGTGGATTTCCTTGGAGTTAACTTCAGATAGAAAACCCTGAAAGGGTATAGTTTCCTCGTAAGAAGTTAAAGATGAAATGAGTATAGCTCAACCCCCCTCATTTCTCAACAGGCCTATAGAAGATTTAGGCATGTTGGCATGTAAGCGCAAAGTAATAATGTCGTCTTTTAGGAATTATTCTGGAGGCAAAGAAAATTTTGAAGGCGATGATGACCATAAAAGAAGTAGCGAGAACTTCAATCATGGAAAAAGTGGAAAGTAAAACTTTAAAACGGAGAGAAGCCAGTGAGATTTTGGGTTTGTCTCTGAGGCACACTCAGAGGTTGTTTCGCGCTTATAGAGAGGCTTATCTCTAAAAAGAGACCCAGAAGGATGTCCCTTGAGAAGCGAAATAAAATTGTGTAAAGGATAAAGGAAAGGTATCCTGATTCAAGAAGGGCTGTGGAAGGCTAAAAAGAGGAAAAGAGAAAAAATTTACCAGAGAAGGGCTAGGAAAAGCAAAGAAGAGGAACTTGTAGTTGTCTTATCCAATTTGTAGATGATGCGACGAGCGAGATCTTACACGCAAGATTTTGCGAACAGGAAAGCACAAATGATTATTTTATTTGTTTAGAAAGGTATTTATGTAAACATGGGAAGCCTACAGAGTTCTATGTTGATAAGCATAGCGTATTTAGGGTTTCTAGGGGTGGTGAGAGTAAAGGAATCACAGTCTTTCACCAAGCCATCTAGACATTGAATATCGGTTTGATTTGTGCGCATAGCCCACAAGAAAGGAAGGGTGGAGAGAAAACACGGGATGTTACAAGACCATCTTATTAAAGAGATGAGACTTAGAAACATTTCATCAATAGAAGAGGCAAATCGTTATTTAGACGAGGAATTTATAGAGGTGCATAATGAACAATTTGGCAAGGCCGCCAAGGATCCTCAAAATGGGCATAGACCCTTAAATCCTAAAGAAGATTTAGAAAAAATCCTGGCCACTCGAAGTGAAAGATGCATCTCTAAAAGCCTTAGCATTCGATATAATAATCAGATCTACTAACTCTACACAGAAACTCCAGATCGTTTGAAATATAAAAAAGTTATAGTCATAATTGAGGCTGTCGCAAGACAAAAACCGCTGCTGCAAAGAGCATTGAAATCTGTTGGGTTTCAATGCTTCACACAATTCGAACAGCTGTGGATTTGTTCACAAACTTTGTTTGTAAACAATCTCTCAGCCGAGGAAGAAGAAGAATCAAAGGTGTGGGGGATGAAATTAAACCAGTGTTGACGCTTTGAAAGATTGATTACGACATTTTAGTTTTGCGTTGATATTAGGCATGTTGGCAACCAATATTGATGCTTCAGAGGTATGTATTTCTTGAGCACTCTCCTTTTTGTCCGGCACAAAGAATTATGCCCTCGGACGCTCTGTAATTGCTTTACAATAAGCTTCTTATTCAAATATTTCTACGGCATGCAAAAAGCCTTGTGATCTGGGCGGTTTGCAGCAACTTCATTTTATGGGGCTGCTCAAGAAATAAGGGGTTTTGAAAAAACGCCCCTTCGAGTGAACCTAAAATGGGATATCACTCAAAATGTGTATGCTGCCCGTTCGTCAGGGCAAATGAGCTAGCTTAAATTGACTCAATATAAAAAATCTAAGCATGTTGGCAATCAATGTCGATGCCTCGGAGGTATGTATTTCTTGAGCACTCCCTTTATACTTCCTTGGGCAAATATAAGATTTTTTGAAAAACCCTGGACAATTTAATAAAAAAAATTTTATCTTAGTAGAGGTTATAAAAAGGGAGAGAGAGAAGATGTTTGCATCATCGCCGGTTTCGGATCACTTCACCGCAGGAGCCCCCCCCGCCACTTCTGGCATATCTGCCATGACGCGAAGGGCAGGGGATGTTGTTTTTCCTGACATAGGCGTCCCGGTGCGCCACACGCCCGTGCCTTCTTCTTGCAACAGGCTTTGGTGTGTTGCTATAGTAAAAGACCACATGCTTCCCCTCTTCTCTATAACCGACGCTTTGACCATTAGACACACTTCCAGAAAGTGTGCTGCATTATTTAACAAGTTCTTGGGTTTCGAAGGAGAGCATTTACACGGACGTAGACGTGAAGAACTGGAGCACATCTTGCCAGAGGTGCTGAACTTGCTTCCTCGTAGCTCTCCAGAGAACAACACCCCTTGCTGGGAAAGGGTCAGCTGGGACAGCTGGGCATTTGGAATGGATATAGTGGACTTCATGCTCCTTCATGTGAATGCACTATGGGGCCAATCCACAGTACCAGAAGGAGATCGAGAGGTTGAATTTATTTCTATCTTGAGTGTGATAGAGGGGAGGTGTCGTTTTGACGCTAATAGTGTTTGTACTCTCGATCCCACAGACCCTTTCCTTAGGTCTATTCGAAATGTGTGTCTTCCACTATCTCTCGGACAGGAGCGTCTTGAGAAGATATTGAGACGGTGTGGACAACACTTGAACGAATCTCAACAACAATGGTTTTTATATAGCCTGTATGTCGCTTTCAAGGAAGTTGGAGGTTTGCAACCCGAAGAGTTTAGGCCATTGTTAGACATTGTGAAGAAAACGCTTGGGCTCTTAATTTTCGAAAATTTTACCCCTTTTCATAGGGCATTATTGGGCCCAGAAGAAGCATTAAATTTGTCTCCGATCGAGAGAGCGGCATGTTCTGCGCTAGGGCTCCGAGAATTAGAGCGATTCGCCGACAGATTGCCCTTTCTTTCGGAAGAAGATCGAGCGCATATACTAACGGGCAATGTCCCCCCACGTTTTATTGTATGGCACACTTCACCACCAGAAAGATTGCATGCGTTGATAACGATGTACAGAGAGAGTCGAGAGTGTGTGCTTCCTTGGGATATGATAAGCAACATACATCTGAATTTGCACAAATTATCAAGGTGTACTTTTGAGAAGAGGCTTTCCACTGAAGAGAAGTCAGAGCATCAACATGTTAGGGCACTGTGCGCTTATCAGGCTCCCGATCCGTTTCGCTCGTAGTTCCAGATAGTATCTTATGACGGCACTATCTAGCGAAGTCAACGCTGTTTTTTTACTGTTGATTTGGTAGCATCATCCTCGACTGTATAGCCTCGCATCTGAATGTACTCTCGTTGCTTATCTGCCTCTTGCCAGTTCTTGTCCGTCCGTGCAGCCTCCCTTTTCGCAAAGGCCTCTTGAATGTCTCGCGGGATAGAGTTCATTCCCTCTTCGGTGGGGAGAACTCCGAGTACAACATCCACCTCCTCGAACAAGTTTAATACTTCCTGAGCGCCATTTCGCGAGAGATTATGCGAGTCGATCTCTGTGTTTACTATTTTTATGAGATCAAAAATGGCCGCGAGCCCCATAGAGATGTTGAGATCATCGCCCAGAGCCTTTTTGAAGGTGGTACGCGCCTGGTAGACGTGTGCACTCAAAGAACCGCCGCTTCCACCCTCGATCGCACGCAGACGTTCGACACATCCTCTCCAACGGAGAAGTGCTTGTCGAGAGGCTTCTAGCTCCTCCAGCGTAAAATTGAGTTGAGTGCGGTAATGGGTCTTTAACAGAAGATAACGAAGCTCAATCCCGGAATACCCCTTTTTGATGAGGTCTCGAAGGGTGTAGAAGTTGCCAAAGCTTTTCGACATTTTTCTGCCATCTACAATCAGATGTCCAACATGAATCCAGTAACGGACAAAGGTTTTTCCTGTATATCCCTCAGATTGAGCAATTTCGTTTTCATGGTGGGGAAAGATGTTATCCACCCCCCCCACATGTATGTCGATGGTTTCCCCTAGCAATTTTATGGCCATAGCTGAGCATTCGATATGCCAGCCGGGACGCCCTCTGCCAAAGGGGCTCTCCCAATAGACATCACCATCTCTTCTGAGGTCATATGCTTTCCACAAAGCAAAATTTGAGACTGAATCTTGTGTATACTCATCCTCCAAAGTGCCTGAAGGAGAGGCATTTTTTGCGAATTTATTTATTTTCAAATGAGAGAGGCGACCGTAAGAGGGGAATCTATCGATATTGAAATAGACGCTGCCATCATCGCTTTGATAAGCCAACTTTTTTTTGAGTAACACTGCGATCATCTGAGTGATCTCTGGAATTGTGTCAGTTGCCGAAACATACTCCTCCACAGGCTCGATATTTAGCACCTTTAGATCGGAAAAGAAGGCCTCTTTATAGATCTGTGTATATTCAGTGAGTGAGATCCCCCGGTGTATCGCCCCCTTGATGGTTTTATCGTCGACATCTGTGAGGTTCATAACCTGCCTGATGGGGAACCCAAAATATTTGATTGTACGCCTAAGTATATCCTCAAAAACGTAGGTGCGAAAATTTCCGATGTGGGCGTAATCGTAGACCGTAGGGCCACAGGTATAGATGAGAAGCTTGCCAGTCTCTTCACGGGGGGCAATGACCTCCTTCCTCCGCCTCTCTGTGTTATAAATCTTGAGCATCGATCAGATCACTGAGTTTCCCCAATTGAATTTTTCCTAGGCCTGTCAGGGGAATCGTTTTAATTTGACATACTTTAGATATTTTAACTAGGCGTGAAAATCCCGCCTCCATTAGTGTTTGATTCACTCGTTCCCTCGTAATCGCGAAAGTAGTAAAGAGGATGAGAATCGATTTTCCCCCCTCCTTTACGCCGATGGCAAGTTGGGGAGATCCCTCTCCTTTGTCGATGAGTCCATGTTCTCTGGCAAAACTGGCTAACTCCTCCTCCAATGCGGGTAGGCTTATCATCTCCCCCCCAATCTTTGCAAATCGTTTAGACCGTCCCTCCAACGTTAGAGAACCATCGGGATTAATCCTCCCGAGGTCTCCACTACGGTACCACCTCTTCCCATCAATTTCAACAAAGGGATTGGAGCTATTTTCTCCGAGATAACCGGCGAAGACATTAGCCCCTCGAATACAGATTTCTCCCCGAACACCATCTGCGACTCTGTCTCCGGTTTCTTGACGGATCAGGCAGAGCTCTACACCTTTGAGAGGGTATCCTACCCCCTTCGCCTCTTGACCACCATAATTTAGGGTGACGACAGGTGAGCATTCGGTAATTCCGTACCCATCGACCATTACCTTTCCAAGTTGTTTGACATATTCAAAGAGTTCGGCGGGGGCCTTTTCTGCTCCAGAGACGATAAGGCGAACCGATCGGAGTTGATGTGAGGTAGCGATGCGAAATAGATAGCGATAGAAGCTGGGGGCACAACATAAGATGGTCACTTTGCGCAAAAGGCAGTCACGAGCTATGCCGTGGGCATCTGTAGGATCTGGGGCATAGAAGACGCGGAGTCCTGAGAGGAGGGGGAGGAGGCCAGTAATCGAACATCCGAACGAATGGAAGGGAGGGAGTACCCCGTAAAGAATATCACTCGTCTTAGCCTTCACCATCTCAATAGCCGCCCGCTGGTTACTTAAGAGATTGGTATGGGATAGGGGAACCGCTTTGGGGTAGGATTCTGTTCCACTCGTGAAGAGAACTACGGCGGGGTCGCTCCCTTTGATGCAGTCTAATCTAAAATATCTCTTGAGGATTTCCCACTTTTGGAGGGAGAGAAAAAATGAGGTTATTTTATTAAAGAAGGAAAGGGTGTTCACAAATTCTTCAACTAGGGTAATATGTTCCTCTAGATTCCCCAATTGTAAAGACTTTACCCCTTCTAAGAAGCGCACAGAGGTAAAGATGGTCTTGAGTTCTAGTAAATTTTTGGCAAAATTTAGAGAACGCACCCCGGCAGTCCAGTTGAGGACTACAGGAATTTTTCCTGCGAGAAGGATAGCTAAAATGATGATATAACACCCCAGGCTGGAGGGGAGCAACACCCCAACATATTTGTCTGAAATTTTTGTCAATTTGCTGGCGAGGAGTATGACGCCTAATTTTACCTCGCGGTAGGTCTTAATTTTTGTGGAATCATCTCCACCTGCCACCATTTTTCCCATACGATCACAGTTCTTTAAAAAGCACTCGGGGAGTGTTTCTCCCCGGGGAATTTGCACCTTGGGGCGAAAGTCTTCCTGGGGCCATTCATGGAATTTTGTGGTTTTAGCATTGGACTTAGAGGATGATGAGCATTTTCCTTGGGTGACAACTAGCTCTAACAGATCGTAGACGTTCAGATCGTAGATGTTATGCATCTGTCCTGAATGTGTTCCATCAACATCATAACGTTGATCTAGAAACGAGAGGACGTTTGCGATATCCAATGAATCAAGTCCCAGATCTTTGGATAGCTCCATCTCTTCATGAATCTCGGCCACTGTAGAAAATTTCTTAAGTTCTCTGTAGATATCATCCCTGATATGTTCTGAAATTTCTAGGGCTGCCCCCACCTCCTTTTTTTCTCTCTCCCTTTCTGACGGTGTGGGGAGATTTTTGGGGACAGAACCAAAGGGAACTCGACGTAACTCCTCTTTTTCAATTCGCTCCCCCCGATCGTTGAGATAGTGATTATACCATCTCTCTAAATATTGATTGAGCTCCAGGCGGGAGCTTTTGTATGGAAAATCCTTCCCTGCCATCTCGATTTCGACCGTTACCCTTCGGCGAGGTGTGAAGAATATCCCATTTTTCAATATGATTTTGACGCCATACCAAAGTACGTCCAAAAAGTTGGGGACCTCCCTTATGATCGCTCGAGAAAAAAGGCTACCCCATAATCCGGAAGTACGGATTAAAACCACTTGTGCATGTGGACAGATCTCTAAGATACGATGGACAAATGAGCTTCCGCCAATTAGTTCGTCCCCCTCGTGTTTTAATCTTCCAGAGGGATAGATAAGAAAATTCTCCCCTCTGTTGAGTCCCGTTCTTACTTGTTCGATGCATTTTTTAAGCTGATTGCGTTTCCAAGAATTTGCCGATGACTCAAAATCTGGTACCGGGAGCGCGCGATATAGGCGCATGAAGGGTCGGACACCACGTAGATAATAAGAATGTGAGATGACGAGGGATCGTGGATCAAATTTAGGGGTGAGCACTCCGCCTACGATAACGGGATCGATTTCAGCGGGGTGATTGGGAAGGAAGAGAATCCCCCCTTTTTTCTTCAGACGCAAACCTTTAAGTCCTTTAACATTAATCTTATAACGAAGGGATAGTCCCTTTAGGATCAGCCACGAGACAGCTTGCCTTACACATTTGCACATGCGCTATTTTCCTTATAAAACGTAAAATTTAACGCACCAATTCCCTTTAAATCCATTCGAATAAACAGGGTCAGGTGAGTATCTGTAAAGTACGCACTAAAACCAAACCGCGACACAGGAAAAGGGTGGTCGTCGGTTAACCGAAAGGCGCACATTCTCTCGGCGAACGGTATCATCTGTTAATTTTGTTGACCAGAAAAATCTACCTCCAGGTGGGCGTAGTGATAAACTTAGGACCTTGAATCGAGATCTTTTTTAGAGCAATTAAGATTTGAGAGATGTTAAATTGTGGAGAGCGGGAGAGTGACGATGGGTTTGTCTGGAAAGGAACGTGCGATCTTGGAGGTAAAAAATCTTCACAAATCGTACTCGGGAAAAAGGGTAGTTCAAGGCCTCTCTTTTTTTGTTAGAGAGGGGCAGGTAGTAGGTCTTTTGGGGCCCAATGGATCTGGGAAGACGACTGCCTTTTATATGGTGATTGGGTTGATTCGCTCTAAGCAGGGAAGAGTTTTCTTTCGCGGGAGGGATGTGACCTACAAGCCCGTGCACGTGCGGGCAAAAATGGGGATGGGATTTCTCTCACAGGAGCCTTCGATCTTTCAGTATCTTACGGTTGAACAAAATATTTTATGTATTTTAGAGACCCTCTCCATCTCTCGGGCCGAACGTATAAGGCGCTTGCAAGAGTGCCTCGAGGAACTTCACCTTACTCCCCTCGCAAAAAAACGTGCTGGGACGCTCTCTGGAGGGGAGCGCCGCCGCCTGGAGATCACCCGCTCCCTCATCACCTCCCCCTCGCTTCTTCTTCTGGATGAACCTTTTGCTAATATTGACCCTTTAACTATCCATGACTTGAAGAAAATGGTGCACTATCTCAAATCGAGAAACATCAGCATCCTTATCACCGATCACAATGCTCGAGAGGTCTCTTCCATCATTGATTATAGCTATCTCGTTCAGGATGGGCGTGTTACATATTCTGGCACTATCGAGGAACTGCTCCGGAATAGGGGTGCCCGCACTCACTATTTTGGCGAAGATTTTGAGCTATGACCCCGTAGTGCGGTCCCTGGTACTTATTTGAGAGGTAGGGGTCGCAGAAAATGAGGGACTTGACTTACTGCTGGTTGCGGGGGAACAGTATTTGACAGTATAAATTGCCATACATACGGCAATAACCGGGAGCAATGTGGTCGCTAGCGTGCACAAAATAGCCATTACAATATCCAGGAGGAGAAAATAAAATATACTTAGTATCGCCACTGCAAGGAATTTCAGTACGTGACTTTTGCCAATTTTAGACAACTTATTACTGAATGCGCTCCAACATTGAGTCAACGCCAGCAAATTCTGCACTTGGCTCCACATACCTTTTTGGGTTCCTCCCACGGCAGACGACGTGGAGCGTTGTTCCTGGGCCTCTTGGGTTGCATTGGAGGTGGAGGGAAATGTATCTGTAGCTGTTCTTTCATTCAACACTCCCATTTGAGAGGGATTATTATCAGTAGAGGATGAACGATAAACACTATAAAACGCTCCACCTACGGCACCGATCGGGAGCAGAACGGCCACTAGCGCGTACAAAATGGCCGCTACAAAACTCAAAAGGGGGAAATAAAGCACGCTTAATGCCACTATTGCAAGTAGTTTCCATATATAACCGTTAATTTTAGGCAGTTTGCTACTGCGCGCAGTTTGACGTTGAATTGACTCCAGTGGATTCCGCCACTGGCTCCACACACCTTGAATTTTTCCTATACCTATAGTAGGCCGCGGAGAGTGTCGCCCTTGGGTAAGTTTGGAGGTGTCAGTGAATGAAGAGGGCGCACTATGAGTGGCGGCTTGCATGCTTGTTTCCATAATGTTTTTCTTTAAATTAACTCTTGAACTTGTTAACAATCTCAAATTGCAGACAACATTGTATTATGATTTGGTAATAAAATCAATCCGAAGGTTATTTTCCATTCCGGAAATGGAAGTATAACCCCTCGCCCTCCTCGCGCCCCCAAAAGAAGATTATGAAAAATAATAGTCCAATAAAAATCTAATTTGGGATACCATTGCTCCAGTATTGTTCGGCGATAGAGGTTTCATGGTATGGTAAGAGAGAGGACGCTGTCGATTATTAAGCCCGATGGGGTGAGCAAAAATTATATTGGAGAGATTCTTTCTCGTTTTGAGAAAGCGGGGCTTTCTGTCGTTGCTGCGAGGATGCTGCATTTGGACAAGGATCGGGCAGAGGGGTTCTACGCGGTGCATCGAGGGAAGTCCTTTTTTAACGATGTGGTGGCCTTTATGATTTCTGGGCCAGTGTTCGTTTTGGTTTTGGAGGGGGAAAATGCGATTATGAGAAACCGTGAGCTCATGGGTGCAACCAATCCCGAGGAAGCGGTTCCGGGTACGATTCGCGCAGACTTTGCTAAAACGATAGACGCTAACGTTGTGCATGGCTCTGATGGGCCAGATACAGCCAGGGTTGAAGTGAGCTTTTTTTTTGGAGAGGATGAGATCTTTTCCCGCTAGAATTTTTTGCGCATAAGATGTGTTGGTGCATCCCCCGTTTCCCCCGCCTTATTCATTTTGAAGCTAGGAGAATAGGGCATCGATGTAGGTCTTTGGATTAAAGGGGATAAGGTCTTCGTCCTTTTCCCCTATTCCGATATAACGCACGGGGATTTTCGTTGAATGATAAATTGACAGGATTGTTCCCCCCCTAGCAGAGCCGTCGAGCTTGGTGAATATGAGCCCTGTCAATGGAGTGAACGCATTAAAAATTTTAGCTTGATCAATGGCATTTTGTCCCGTGGTGGCGTCAATTACTAGATAAACTTCGTGTGGGGAGTTTGGAACCAACTTTTCTGTAACTTGTCCTATTTTTGACAGTTCTTTCATGAGGTTTGTTTTTGATTGAAGGCGACCTGCGGTATCGGCGATCACAACATCATGCCCTCGCGCTTTAGCGGCAGTTAGAGCATCGAAAATGGTAGCCGAGGGGTCTCCCCCGGGAGAGCCCTTGACATAGTCGACATGCATTTGATTAGACCACATTTGCAGCTGCTCAATAGCTGCGGCGCGGAAGGTGTCACCCGCCGCCAATAACACCCTCTTCCCCTCGTCCTTGTACATCTTTGCAAGTTTTGCTGCCGATGTTGTCTTGCCGCTGCCATTAACTCCGACGATCAGAACCACCTTAGGGGGCGTTGTTACCTCCCTCCCCATACTCAGGGGTGGGAGATTTAATATCTGTTCTGCCCGATCTTTCATGGCTCGTATAAGATTATTTTGATTTCCCTGTTTTTTGGCATGAGTGCGCACATGTTCGATGAGGGTGAAGGCGAGAGTCGAGCCAAGATCTGCCTCAAAGAGAGTCTGCTCAAGCTCTTCCAAGGTGTTGTCGTCTAAAGATTTATTGAGAATAGATCGAAATTTTTCCCCCAGCAAGGAGCGGGTCTTGGAGCAGGCCCTCCAGATTTTGCTAAATCCCGGTTTTAAAAGGGGGGGCATAGTAATTAAAGTTTCGATTGGTATATAGGGTCATCTTATCACATATAAAAATTATATGTCACCCGTGACAATAAAAGAGGGGCTTTTCTTTAGTTTGAGATTGAAAGGGTTGGCGAGTATCTGCTGAGAGAGGAGTAGACTTTTGAAATAGGATTGTTTACATTCCTTAGTTGTTCACGATCAGTTTTTCGTTTGCGGAGCAGTATGTTTGTCGGGGTGCTAACAGCGTGAAATTCAAAAATATTCCTATTAAGATCTCCCCCTTCTTCTGGGTTACCTCCGCCTTGATTGGTTGGATGAGCAGTGTGAGACTACCACAACCACTTCTATTCACTACTGTTTGGGTGGCCGTGATCTTTATCTCGATCCTTTTTCACGAATTTGGACACGCCCTGACAGCGCAATGTTTTGGGCAGAAGGCCCGTATTGAACTAGTGGCCACTGGGGGGGCGACCTATCCCGAGGGAGGAACACTCAAGGGTTGGCGTGAGTTTCTCGTGGTATTAGATGGCCCTGTTGCGGGGCTGGCTCTGTTTTTTCTTGCCTCCCTCATTCTGGGTGCTGAATTTTTTACTTCGCCCCATATAATTTATACCCTACGTGTTGTGCGATGGGTAAATTTCTTTTGGACCATGATGAATCTCCTCCCCGTGCTACCCTTAGATGGGGGGCAGCTTTTGCGTATAATTTTTGAGGCAATCTGTGGAGTGCGTGGGGTGAAATATGCTCTATTAATTAGCGTTGCCCTTTCTTTTGTCTTTAGTCTTGTCACCTCTTTTGTTGGTCTCTTCACCTTTGGAGCAATTTTTGCTCTGTTCGCCTTTCAAAATCTCGCCACTTGGAAGAGGGCGAGGATGATTACGTCGAATGATGACGATGATGCCCTCACCCAGGAGTTAAAGAGGGTCGAAGAGCTAACCCTACAGAAGGAGCATAGGGGGGAGGCCATGTTAAGGCTAGAAGAGTTGCGCAGGAGGGCAAAAAAGGGGCTTATTTTTAATCTTGCCACCCAACATCTTGCTGCTTTAAGAATTGAGAGTGAAGAGTTTGAGTCGGTATATGTGCTTTTGATTCCCATCAAAAAACACCTTGCTCCTAGGTCGCAAAACTACCTACATCATGCGGCACATGAAAGGGGGGATTATCCCCTTGTCGTAGAGTTAGCGGGGCCCTGTTTCCAGGCGTTTCCCGACTACAATGTTGCGATACGTAGTGCTGAAGCGTGCGCGGCGCTGGCCCGGAGTAAGGCGGCAGTGGGTTGGTTGAGGGCGGCGCGTAAGGCTGGATGTGGGGATCTAGATTCGGTCACTTCCAAAGAGATATTTAATGCGATACGCCATAGGCGAGAGTTCATTAGATTTATCAACCAAATAAGCGTGCAAGCGCCTTGAAAAGCAGGGAGGCTTGCAAAATGGCCTTTATTTTGATGATACGGCAGAGCAAAGCTTCCCGTAGCAATGCTTATATTCAAGGCTGCATTTCTTGGTGAGTTTTTCCATCTCTTCCCCTGACATTTTTTGCCCCCGGGCTGCCGCTAGTCTGTTCATTATTTCGGATCTGGCAGATTGCCAGCGGCGGAGATTAGATGGATGGCAGCCCCCTTCCCACTCAGTCGTCTCACGCTCCGATTGATCTTTTGGAGTTTCTTCGGCTGGAAGGATTAGATAAGGAGCCATTCCTCCATGAGTCAGTGTCTGCGTATAGGTGAAAGCATCCTGATCTTTAACGATATGAACTAAAGAGCGTTCTTGTGGGGTGAGATTGTCGTATGCCTTTTCGAGGGCAGCGTGATATTTGGTTGTTGTGGGATCATTGCTGGAGGGTAGGCAGAGGTAAGCGTGGCTACGTAGATCAGGAGCACATATGACGAGGTTCACCATGAAGATTTTCGCAAGGTAGTCAATGTTTCTTGCATCGCTGCCACTACTAAGTTTGTTGAGGGGGCACGTTTTAAATGGGGCCCAAACGGAGGGGGTAAGAAGGGCGCGTGCGCAGGTTCCTGAGTGCTCTTCTCGTTGTTTTTGTAAAACAGCATCTAAAAAACTCAAGCGCTCTTTTGGGTCCTGTTCGGCATACTTTCTTCGGTCGGTGCTGACGTCCGGCATATATAAGATGATGTTGAAGGTCTGAGTAGGACTTCCTCCCTCTGAGCCTGTTTTCCTATACTGGGAGCCCCCAATTAGGGTGGTTTGGAGGGCAAGACACTCTTGGGGCAGTTTATTGTTCCATTTCTGGAAGGCCTGGAACAGCTTCGGCTCACCAATAAGAAGCGGTTGTGCTGCTTGAACCTCTTCCTGGGGGCGACGTAATAGGGCGACGAAAAGGCTCCAGATGTGGGCGATACGTTGCGTGATAGCCTCTAGGCAAGAAGGGCGATTACGCCATTTTTCAGGGATTACACACCCCGTGACACTTGAGTGGGATGTGACAGCAACTTGGTCCATGTAATTTTATCCTGCTTTACGCATCACGCAATAACACTAATTATACTTTTGTTTGCTTTTAATTTCAATTTTATTTACGTTCTGTTTTCTTTTATTAAAAACTGGGGGCTGACAATTAGCAAGTTGTATGCTAAATAGTTTTGGCGTGTTCGTCCAAAATGGGCAAGGAATATACAACAAAAATGGAAGAGATGTACGTGGGGATGTTTAGGAATAAATTCGGCTCGTTCTATTATACATTTAACTGTCTCATATATACATTTAACTGTCTCATAATTGCTTGAAAAGGAACGCCTTAGGCAAAGTCTTGCTGTGATTTTAAAAAATCTTGTGATTTGAATAGTTTTGGCCAAAACTTTATTTTGCATTCCCGCCAACAAATATATTTTGACAATTAGAGTGGTATAAGAATTTCGTTTTGTGATATACATTGTAATTAATTGAATAAATCTTGAAGAGAAAACGCGAATTACAATACAACGTTTGTGTATCATAAAAAGTTGAGGAGAGATGGTGTGAAAGTGAGTAGTGTTTGCGTTAGGGGGGCGCAGAGAGATCCACGCCGGCAACATCTGGTGCAATATAATGGACATGCTTATTAATGGATAATAGTTGGTTTGTTTGTTACTGTCTGGTCTGTCTTTAGGGATTTAGTGTCTAAAATTTATTGATTGTGTCGCTGCATGTCTTTCGCGTTTTCACTCTCCCGCCGCAGAGGGTGTGATCTACGTGCGCAAGTGATTTGTTCTGTACTGCAAACAATGTGTGATAAGTATCATGACTGTCCCGATCAATGTACTCCTGGGTTTCCCTGTTCCATTGATCAATTGGACCTGGATGTTCGAGTTCTCTTAGGAAGAGTTGTTTTTTATTTTCCTCCCTCCGTCTTTGCGCATGATGGATGCACTCACTTTTTCCCACACGGCGCAGTTCTTGCCGTACCCATGTCTATGGACTACGATGCGCAATAGCGAAAATTTGAGGGCGCTGCTACTAATAGCCGCTTTGTCGCAACGCATGTGGTGAATGTCGAGCTGTGCGAGGACAGTGAGGGGGAAGTTTCGGATCAGATGATATTCAGCTATTTTGCCAAGATATATTATGTTATTTGTCAACTTGTACGCGCTCAAGGCAATGTGTTGTTTGAAAGTAGTCGTCTTCTGGGTGGTGCTCAGCAGCAAAAGCATGTTGTATGGATCCCCTTCGGCATGGAAGCTCTTTCAAGGGGAGTAAAAGACCCCGAACAACGCCCAAAGTTTGCGGTGGTGATGGCGCAGATACTGGCGCAGACGTGGGGGTCCAAGAGAGGATCTGTGGAGAGATTACCTTGCATGTCTGCTTAGGAAAAGGGGGTGCTCCGATGATGATGAAGCGTGGCGGAACTATATAATGCCTTCGTGAATGCAGTTGCGTGCCTGTCGTCCCAAGAGGGCTCTCATATTGTTTTTGAAGGAGATGTTAACGTTGCTGTTTGCGCGCAGGAGCTAGCCCATGCGGGTGGTGCCGTCGTTCTAGTAATTCCCAGCAACTTCCAGCAATTAGGTAATCATTGGGTTAATGACGAGAAGGCCCTTAGAGCGATGGAAGAGAATGTTTACCGGCGCTCCCCTACTCTTGCAGAACTTGGATATCTTCTTAACGGGAGCTCCCGGGGGAGTTCTTTAGTCTAAAGGGCTTGTGAACTAGGTAGGCAGGTTTGTCCCCTGCAAGAGGATGAGAAGGAGTATGCCCATACGCGCTCACCTTTGCTCGCCTTTACAGGGGAGCGAGGATAGGCTCCTTTGGTTCTATGCCTCAGAAGAGTGATGCTTACTGGATGTCAACTTTCTCCAGGGCTTTTTGAGAGTGTTTGTTCTATTTTGAGGTCCTTTGTGTCGTGATCAAAAATTTAAGATTTGCAACAAATTTGAAGCTCATCTCCTTGTAACTTAATGTTGTCGAGGCAAACTTAATAAACCTTTGTTCTTTTTGGGGTTTTCATTTTATATTTTGCGTCTTTCTGAACAAATGCGAATTAATCTTTCAGTTAAGCAAATAAATCTTGATGGAAAATGTGAGTTCAAGTAAAATGGCTGGCTGATGGACATAGAACTTAAGGAGAGATGGCATGTCAGTAGGTGGTGTTTCCGTTGGGCTACTCCCCACACGTTCTGTAGTTCAAAATAATAGGTATGCTTATTGGTGGATAAGCGGTTCGGTTGCTACTGCCTGGTCTAGTATTGTGGCATTGATGTTTAGCATTTATGCCTATGTTGCTGCATGGTTTTCGCGTTTTCGCTCTCCCTCCGCAGCGGATTTAAGGGAAGGGGCGCAACACGAGTCCAGTGCTCTGCAGCAGGGCATGCTTTGCCAATCCCAGCCGTTGCCGGAGCCTCTGCGCGTGACCGAGCGCCTTAGATTACAACCATCTAATTTCCAGCAGCGCAAAAATGCGATTGATTATGTATTGGGGAAAATATACAAAAAGTATGGGGTCGTCCCCAATGCACACGCCCCTGGTATTTCCCGGGCTCCCACACTGGAGGCGGACGTTCGCAATCTCCTGAAAGAGGTTGTTTTCTATCCTCCCTCCGACTTCATCAGCGAGAGTCGCGTCATGCATGCTAATGCCCTTCTTTCACGCGGCGCAGCTATTGCTGTGCCAATGGTTATGGACTACTGTGCGCAATGGCAGCTTGATCCCAATACTTCTAAACGCTTTTTTACCGCGCTGCATGGGGTAGCTATCAATCTGCGCTCAGGTAGTGAAAATGATAGGGTTTCGGAGGAGGAGAGGTCAGCACATTTAACAGGGATGAGGCAAATTATGCTCCAACTTTTACGAGTTCAAAGAGATGTGCTGCAGCAGAGACAGGGGTCTTCTCCTGATGGTACTCGGCAGGAAAAGCACGCTGTATGGGTTCCCTTTGGCATGGGGGCTTTTTTAAGGGGGGTAAAAGACTGCAAACAACGACAAGAGATTGCGCAGGATATAGCCGGGGAGCTAATGCGTTTATTGGACGCAGAGGCACCGAGTAGCAAAATTATCGTGCATGTCTGCCTACCTTCCAGTGGGGATGAAGCGCGGCGGAACTATGACGCCTTCTGGAGAGCATTTTTAAACCTATCCTCACGAGCCAGCCATTACATTGTTCTTGAAGAAAATGTTGACGCTGCTGCCCGCGCGCAAGATCTAGCCAACGACGAGGGCAAGGTAGTCGTTTTAGTAATTGCTGGCAATCCCAAGCAGTTGGGTAATCATTGGTTTAATCCCAATTCGGCATCTAGAGCAATGGAAGAAAATGTCTACCGGCGCTCCTCTATTCTTGCAGAACTTGGATACCTTCTCAATGGGTGCATCTCCGAGGGGGGAGGGCTATCAGGCCCAGGTCTTTTGGCGTCGAGGACTCTGCAGCTGGGTGGGCAGGTTTGTTACTTGGATAAATCCTAAGATGCATGCTCAAACAGGTAGCCCTGGAAAGGATTGAAGCTAAGAATTTCTGTAAGGTTATGCAGGTTCCAATGCCTGAGATGGCTTTATTCGTCCTGGAAGTTTCTGTAGGGTCACCTCACTATTGATAACAAAGGGGGGCACATGTTAGGATGCGGCTCTCTCTTGATCCTATTAGGGATGGCACTATTGATTCCTCTGATTACGCCGGAAGCCATTCGCAGAAAGTTTCCGCTATCTCCCCGACAAAGGGGGGCGGTTCTAAAGTATCGCGATGTTGCGAAACGTCTCATGTTGGGTGAAGATGAGCGTTTGGTTGTCTTTGCTGGTCCCTGTTCCATCCATGACCCACATAGCGCTTTAGAATATGGGCGAAAATTCAAAGAGCTCGCAGAAAAAATTTCAGATCAAATTTTTCTTCTTATGCGCGTTTTTTTAGAGAAGCCCCGCACACAATTCGGGTGGGCTGGCTTCCTCTGTGACCCATATTTAGATGGAAGTTATGAGGTCGAAAAAGGGTTGGTTGCCTCTCGGGAGCTTTTGCTTCAGCTTACTGCAGAGGGAGTTCCTATAGTTACAGAATTTCTTGACCCCATTCTTTCCATCTACACCCGAGATGTCGTAACATGGGGGATTATCGGAGCGAGAACCTCCTCCTCTCAAATTCATCGTCAACTTGCTTCACAGCTACCTATGCCTGTGGGGTTTAAAAATGAGGTCAGTGGGATGCCTGATCACGCAATCTGTGGAGCGCTATCTGCTAATCGTCCTCAACTCTCTTTGAGTATCGATGGAGGGGGGAGAGTTTGTGCCCTTAAGACCCCTGGGAATTCCTTCACTCATATGATCTTAAGAGGGGGGGTGAAGGAGCCAAATTATGATCGAGTTTCCATTTCTAGAGTTATCCAGAAGCAATATCTCTATGGACTTACCTCCCGCCTTCTGATCGACTGTTCTCATGGGAACTCCCAAAATGACCCAGAAAAACAACGGGACGTTTTTGCCTCTGTCTTAGAACAAATTCAAGAGGGTAATCGTTTCATTATGGGGATGATGGTGGAAAGTCACATACAAGGGGGAAATGCCCTCTCCCTCACAGACCCATGTCTAGATTGGGAGGGGACAGAGGAGCTCCTGCTCAGAAGTTACCGATCTTTGAAAAAGGCTCAACCATCAGTTTTGATGCGAGGGGGTCACTGCAATCCCACTACTCCTACTCTTTCTTAGGGGTGTTGCATTTTTTGCCCGGTCCTGTAAGGGTGTATTTAACCTGTTGGAGCAGAGACTTCTCGTAAAGTGATGCGAGCTTATCCATGATCTCTTCTCGTCTCTTGAAGAAACACTCAGAAAGCACTCCTGAGGCACTTAAAACGCGGTTTAGACACTGGTTGTTGACCATCCTTTCTCGCACGGAGAGGGCAGCCGCATTCAACACCCAAAGTACGTGATGTTGCTCCTTCTCACTCCAGCTCACATCACCGCTCACCAATTTGATGAGCGCGATAAATCCAGCATGGGTCGTGGCTCCAATATCCACGCCATCTTTGCAGGTAAAGCTAAATGAGCCAGGCCGAATCATATCGAAAATTTTTAAGTAGAGAAACATATAGAAAATTTCGATAAAATCAAGACGTTCTTTACGCTCAAGAACCTTTTTTTCAGAGAAAAAGTAGGTATGAATAATGGAAATGATCTTTCCGACGAAGGCGTCGAGTCCTTTTCCACTTATCTTGCGCGAGAAATAAAAGCCGCACTCTTCTCTGCTACTGATCTGATCTATCAAGAGTTTTACGAAGGTCTCTGCAGAGTCTTCACCCAAGTAAATGTCTGTCTGATAATAAAAATCGGTTTTCTTTGGGAGTGTTACCACTACTATTTGGTCATTAAATTCGGCTTCAGTTTCGAGTTTCTCAAGAGCTTGACATCGGGCATGCCCCCCCCAGGCAGTACGATCCTGTAAATTAAAGAGCAGATGGTTACCTAACTCTTTTTTCATCTCGATATAACGTAGGAACCCCTTGAATTCATCGATAATTTTGGCCTTGTTGATGTGGGTATGTAAGGTGGGGCAAGGAAGTTTTAAACATCTGGAGGTGAGAGGTCCGATCGAGAGTGCGTACAATTGATAGGGAAGATTCCCTTGAATAATTGGATCGAAGCCCTCTCCCTCATCCCGCCTACTGAAAATGTCGAGGGTTTTGAAAAGTGGTCCATTGGGATATTTTTGCAACATCTTTGTAATTAGATCGTACTGATCAAAAATATCATTGAAAAAGGAAAGCATCTCCCTCTTTTTGTGTTTTTGAGGCACTTCCCCATTAAGTGCGCGTTTAAGTAGGCTTTGATAATATTCTTGAAACTCTGTTTGCCTACCCTTCCAAGTAAAAAAGGCGTAGGCGCATGCATGGATTAAATATAGAAGGCAGCGCGAAAGCCTGTCGGCTTCTTCAATTGAGTGGCTGGTTAGGCGTCGGTACTCTTCAGAGGTTAAGATCTGCCTTAAAAATTTATGATAATCTTGGAGATAGCGTAGGCACATCTTCCCCATGGTATATTCGATGAGGTTATGGGCGTTGCAGGCCAGCATCAAAGACATCGTCAGTTTAATTACATCTTTGACAAGGGGAATATCCTTGTAATGCATCGCTTCGACCATAAAATCTCCAAGCTCGTGTTTCACATCTCTTCTGATGTTTTCGGCAACTGCCTGAGCGCCCTTATCCAACAGAACATTGATTGGAAGCAGGGGATCTTCCCCCTCCGAGCTCATCATTTCCCCAAAATCTCTGACAAGTTTGATATGCCGTAGAAGATTACGATTGAAGAAGGGTTCCCCATCATCTTTTCGGATGTAGAAGAGTTCATACTCCTTATCTCTCTTGACCATTTCTAAGTCTTTTAATCCCTGACGCTCAATATCAATATTCTTGTCTTCAACACTCCACATCTCTTTCCACTTCTCTTCCGAAACGAGCATCTTCTGAAAACGCTTAACCAGTTTGTTGTAATAGAAGGCATGAAGGTCGTTATACTCTTTAATTTCAGTGATTTGCCCCTCCTTATAGGTGCATTTAAACAGGGAGGTGTATTTATTGAGGTTATCTGCCGCTTCATCAGCGAGCACCATAATAGCTTTGATACCTCGTTGCATCTCCACATCTTTCAGCTGCCCCCCATCATCTTGACATATGCGGCGGAGATAGTTGTGGATTGTTTTAAAGGTTGTCTTTACCGTCGCCAATGTTGCCTCTTTCTCTACAGACTTCAGGTGCGTCAATTTGCAAAGATTTTGCTTCATGCTCGATATTTCCCCCTCCTCATCAACCCCCACATTAAGTTCGGCCATGCAAGAGAGATTGTCCACGGCATCCATAATGCTCATCTTTTTTTCTTCGAGTTTTTTCTTTGGCATCAAATTCCTACCTTGTTACCTGATTTTACCCAGTCAGTTGTTATTCTATACCCAGGTTCACTAAAAAAAAATAGATTCTTATTCGATTTCAATTATTTGCCTCACGGTACTGGAGTCACCCGGAACGATCCCATTTACCCCTTTTGAACGTATCAAAGAAATAAGACGGGGAAAGTGCTTCCCACCTCCTCTCTACTACTATTAGAAAATATCTAAACCCTCTATACTCTGTATTGGATCCCCAGTTTTATGAGTAATTGTCCTCCTGCTGAACCTTGACATAGGGTGAGATAGATAACAAGAGCCAAAATGCGACCCCCTGCCAAAGCACTCCCTCATCGGGATTAAATAGGCCTGTATGGTGCATAGTTTTTCCCCCTTTTCGTGCCCCCAGAAGCCAATAGGAGCCTATACGTCCCTGAAGATAGTAAGAAAAATCTTCGCCCGCAAACACAGGAGCAACCATTTTTGTTTCAAAATATTGGTTGAGGAGCTTCTGAACAAACCGAGTGTTATCTGGGTGATTGATTAATGGAGGATATCCCGGATGGTAGTAAAATTTTGAGAGAGTGCTCCCCGGATAGCTGTGCACAATGCATTCAACTTTGTTACGCGCGAGGGCAACAAAGTCTTGGAGGGGTTGCTCAGAGAGAAAACTACGGACAGCATACCACATCTTCCCGCGGCTTGGGATGATGTTAGTTGCACTTCCCGCTCGTGAGATTGATGGAACAAGGAGGGTTATATGATGGGGCCCTAAGCTGCGGAGCTCGTATCCTCGCAGGGCTAAATGGATTTCTGTCATGATGTCAATGGCGTTGGAGCCGCGTTCTGGAGACATCACATGCCCCCCCAAACACCCTACTTCAATTTCCAATGTTCCCGTGCTGGACAAAAAACAGTGGGGGCGAGAGATAAATGTTCCACTTGCGTCGGTGGAGGAGATATGTAGACCATAACAGTAGGAGATGTCTTTTAGCATCCCCTCCTTCACAAGCACATAGCCCCCCGAGTGCGTAGTTCCCACCTCCTCAGCCCTCTGCCAAACTAAACGCAAGTTGTATTCAGGCTTTATTTCGCCGCCAGTTAGAATCCGCAAAGCGCCCAGAAGCATAGCGGCATGGCAGTCATGACCACATGCATGCATAAGTCCTTGATGTTTAGACGCAAAAGATTTTTTCGTTTGCTCTTCAACGGGGAGTGCATCCACGTCGGCACGGTAGAGAAGCCGTGCCCTACCAGATTGGAAGGTAAGATCCACCCACACGCCCCCCCGTTTTTCGTGGCATTCTACCTTAACTTTAGAGGAGGAGGTGATGTTCCGAATTTCTTTCTGAATCAAGGCCATCGTTTTTTCCTCTCTCCACCCCAATTCTGGAATTTCGTGGAGGGCATGACGCAGTCGCGCAACATAATCTTGACTTGCGCGTGCTAGGCGGATTAGTCCCTGTGCATTTGTCATTTTGAACTCTCAAATGTCATTTAGGTGTGGTCTCCTTTTTCCTAAAAAATTGAGTTAAGCGGGGCGATTTTTTGCTAGGTTGCCGTTATTTAACCTGAGAGCAACTTTCGCAAACTCAACGTTTTAAGTCAATGAAACACAGCTAAATAAGGGCTTTGTACACACCTATCATTTGCTGGGAACTTGAGCATATTACGCAGGGCTCTATAGGGCTAAGTGCAAAAGAAGTTGTGTAAATGAGAAGATAAATAGACGCCCAGATTAAAATACCAACAAAGAAGGATGGGTGAGTCCAAAAGCCAATTGGCGGAATGTGCGAACGGAGGCTCATCCCCAGATAGCGTCGTCATAAGATACTAGCCAACATAGCAATGCATCGGATTTAAACTCCAGCTAGAAATGATGCACTATTTTTCGCATATCTTGTGGCTATACCTTTCCATCGCAATGCCCCTTGTGACGATATTATCTAGATAGTTCCGCGGCAGCATGTAAAAACATTATTGGACACAATTTAAAAAATTTAATACTATAGTGGCTTAGTAGCCATTTAATGGAGGTTGAACCATGGATGCACCGACCATGCCGCAAGCCCACGGTGATCAAGTTTATGATGACGGTGTGTACGATCTGTTTGAACGGATTAGTCTTGACACACTATCCCCAGACGAGGAGGTGTGTGTCCTCTCGAGGCAAGGAGTGAATCATCCTGTTAGGACGCACAGATGTAAGCACGTTTTTGAAGAGGCAGCTCTCATTGAGTATATAAAAACCAAAATTTTACGACCTGTACTCTGTCCGAGATGCCATGTGCCAATGAGAACGCGAACAGAGGAGGTTGAAAGTTCTAAAAGAGCTGCAATGGAGGTTGAATTTATAAGAAGAGAGGTCAAAGAGGCAAGGGGCATGGTCGAAGGGGCGAGAGAGGTCAAGGAGGTGAGAGAGCTCGAAAAGGAGAGGGAGGAATTGGGAAAAAAGACGAGGGAGGTAGCGATAATGTCCTTGGAAGTTGCGAGGACAGACGCAGTTGAAAGAGCAGTAGCACCTATATGGCAAGTAAAGCGGGCCATAGTGAAAGAAACCTTTGACAAGGAGAGGATATTCCTGGAACGCGAGGGGGCGGTTGAGGAGTCAGCACCTACGAGAGCAAAGATAGCTAAGGTGAAAGAAACCTTTGAAAAGATAAGAGAGGAGCGGGAAGCGAGTTTAAGGCTATTGGAGGGGAAAAAGAAGGTAATAGCTGGTGTTGGAGAGGGGGGAAGAAAGGGTTCAGGGGTTGTGGAGGGTTTTGACGGGGCGTTACAAGGGCTTAAGGAAACCGCAGAGGTTGCGAAAAAGGTGAATGCTGCAATAGACGAAGAGTTTAAAATGCTAAAACGGGTTAAAGAGACAAACTTGGTTATGGGTGAAATAGCACATGAGCTATTGTCTGGTGGAGCGGGGGAAATGGAGCTGGCCCAATGGATAAGAGGGAAGGCCGAACGGGCTAGAATGGCGATGAGGGCAAGAAGGTTTCAAATAGAGGAGAGGGTTGACATTTCTAGTCTTTTTGAAGCATCCTCCCACCCCGAGCAAGGGAGGTGTCCTATTTCTAAGAAAGAGATGACCGTCCCCGTCCGTATATGTTGTGGACATGTCTTCAAGCAAGATGCGCTTATCAGATGGATATTAACTTCAGATCCGCTTCATAGATTCTGCCCGGAATGTCAAACACCGATGAGGGCAGTAGTAGAGTCCAAGGGAGGGATCGATAAGAGGATTTTAGAGGCATTGGGGGTTGTATGCACTCTGTTTGAACGGGTTGATCTTGACGCTCTGCCTGCAGAAAATAGAGTATGCTGCCTCTCCGGGGAGCAAATGAAGAATCCTGTTAGAACGCGCGGGTGTGGGCATGTCTTTGAGGAGGCGGATCTCATCAATTATATGAAGAGTCAGGATGCGCGGTGGTCTATAACTTGCCCAGTATGTCCGATGTCAATGGAGATAGTAGAAGAAGTGGAGGCTAAGAAGGCAAGGGAGAGTGTAGAAAAGGCAGAAGAAATTGTAAGGCTGAGAGAGCAGGTTGTAAGGGCACTAGAGGTTGAATTAGCGGTAGCGGTTGCAGCTGAAATTAGAAAAGAGCCTGCAAGAGCGGGAGAGGGTGCAAGGAAAGAGGAGGTTCTAAGGACGATAGGATTTCTGAAGGCAGCGGCAGGAGAGCTTGAAGCGAAGGTCGCGGAAGTGAGAGAGGTGGGAAGAGTGAGGAAGGAGGTTGAAAGGGCAATGGAGGTTCTAATGACAAGAAGGGAGGAAAAGAGAGAAGAGGCTAGTGTTTATGCTTTTTTTGCACCTATTAATTTTGATACACAGTCTGATGGTGAGGTTTGTCCTATCTCTCAGGAGGAGATTGACTCCCCCGTTAAGTTACATGGATGTAATCACGTTTTTGAAGAAATAAAATGTATACATTGGCTGATGGTTTCAGGTGGACAGCCTGGTAGATGCTTTTGTCCTTTGTGTCGAAGGCCAGCAAAGACAAGAGATGAGGTCGAAGAAGTGGCAATAGAAACTGAAAGGGCAAAGACAGGGCATCATAGGGGAAAAAGAAGGCATAAGGGCGGAAGTAGGGCCCGCAGAGGCCGCCGCTAAAGGCTTATACACCCTAAATAAGACTTTAGCTGACAACCGTTACCTATCTGACACCTTCTTTTGTCAGATTCATTTCATCTAACATTTTGTTTTGTGCTAGATGTTTTGATTGTGGAGAATTTTGCCGCGTGAGGGCGGTCTTCCATTATACCCCTTGACCTATTTTATTGTCTGGAGAAACCTCTCATATATCCCATTGGTCTGAGGTGATTTTGCCTTTGTCCTCGTATGATCAATATCTTTTGTCGATAAATACGGTTCATATTCATGACTTTTTCTCTTTCCACAATGTTCTGTCCCTCGATCAGTAAGCATTCTTAGAATATGCGCATTTTGTTCTTCGAACCAAGGAATCGCCTTATCATTAAGCACTTTTGCTGCTACAAGTGCGTTTTTTCTGTCGTAAAGCTTGACAAAACTCACCTTTGAATAGGTATCTATCACTGTTTGTTGATAAATCCTTCTATCCCTTTAATCGTGCCTACATAGTAGGTGTCTTGCCTTAAAAGATGCCCAGGATGCTCAGGCTCGATCTCTCCTTGCGCTTCATTCTCTTCTTTAACTCTTTCCAAGGCTTTTACTTGGGAATCTCCTTATCATTAAGCATTTCTGCTGCTACAAGTGCGTTTTTTTGTCGTGAAGTTTGACAAAACCTACTTTTGAATAGGTATTTATCACTGGTTGTTGATAAGCCCTCCTTTTACTCAGTTGTTACTATAACTGTCCGATTGCGTCTTGTCTACCACATATTTTTGGACATAAATTAAAAAATTTAACATAATTATTGTCGTAGAAATTACTTAATGGAGGTTGAATATATGGACGTGTCGACGGTGACGGATGTAGTCGATTCATTGTCGCAGGCCCACGGTGATCAAGTGGGTGATGACAATGTATACGATTTGTTTGAACGGATTAGTCTTGACATACTGCCTTCCGGGGGGGAGGTATGTCCCATCTTGATGGATGCGATGAATAATCCCGTTAGGATGCATGGGTGTAGGCACGTTTTTGAAGAGGCAGCTCTCATCGGTTATATAAGGACTCGAATTTTACAACCTGTATGTTGTCCAGTATGTCGTGTGCCAATGGGGAGGTTAAGGGAGGAGGTTGAAAGGTCTGAAAGGGCTAGAGGTTGAATATATGGACGTGTCGACAGTGACGGATGTAGTCGATTCATTGTCGCAGGCTTGCGGTGATCAAGTGGGTGATGACAATGTATACGATTTGTTTGAACGGATTAGTCTTGACATACTGCCTTCCGGGGGGGGGAGGTATGTCCCATCTTGATGCAAGAAGCGGTGAATAATCCCGTTAGGACGCATAGGTGTGGGCACGTTTTTGAAGGGGCAGCTCTCATCGGTTATATAAGGACTCGAATTTTACAACCTGTATGTTGTCCAGTATGTCGTGTGTCAATGAGGGTGTTAAGGTTAGCATAATATTGTCGTAGAAATTACTTAATGGAGGTTGAATATATGGACGTGTCGACAGTGACGGATGTAGTCGATTCATTGTCGCAGGCCCACGGTGACCAAGTGGGTGATGACAATGTATACGATTTGTTTGAACGGATTAGTCTTGACACACTGCCTCCCGGAGGGGAGGTATGCCCCCTCTCGAGACAAGCGGTGAATAATCCCGTTAGGACGCATAGATGTGGGCACATTTTTGAAGAGGCAGCTCTCATTGAGTATATAAAAACCAAAATTTTACGACCCATACTCTGTCCGGAATGCCATGTGCCAATGAGGGTGCTAGCGGAGGAGGTTGAAAGGTCTGAAAGGGCTACAACGGAAGTTGAATGTATGAGAAAAGCGGTTAAGGTTGAGAGGGGGGGGATCAGAGAGGGTAGAAAGGCCGAAGAGGCGTTTAAGGAGGAGATAAGGGCACGAGAAGTGGCAAAAAATGGGAGGGAGGTGGAGAAGATACTCCTGGAAATCAATAGAGTACTTGCGGGTGAAAGGGTAGCACAACTTGTATGGAACGCAAAAGAGGCCATGAGAGAAGAGAGAAGTGCAGGGCCAGCAAAGGATTCGGAAGAGTTGGTGAAGACACTGAAGAAGGAGGGGGCGGAGATGTTAAGGGCCGCCAAAGAGAAGGCAAAGGAGATGGAAGGAGAAATAGAGGCTATAGAAGAGGCGCAGGTTAAATTGAAAAGAGCTGGTAAAATTCAAGGAAAAGTTCGAGAGGCAATAGAGGCTATGTGCGAACTAGCACATGCTCTAGCGTCCGATGGAAAGGAGGCAAGAGAGCCGGTCGAATCGGCAAGAGAGCGGGTCGAATGGGCCAGAGGGGTGATAAGGGGAAGAAGGTTTCAGATAAAGGAACAGATTGAAATTTTCAATCTTTTTAAAGCGTCCTTGCATCCTGAGTACGAGAAGAGCCTTATGCCTAAGATAGAGATAACTGCTCTTGTCCGTGCATGTTGTGGACATGTTTTTGAGCAAGGCACACTCATCAGACAAATATTAACCTCAGGCCCACTTAGACTCTGTCCGGAATGTCACACACCGATGAATGCGGCAGTAGAGCCCAAAGGGGGGATCGAAGAGAGGATTTTAGAGGAATTAGGGGTTGTGTGCGATCTATTTGAGCAGGTTAATCTTGACGCGCTATCCCCAAGGAATAGAGTATGCCCCCTTTCTAAGAAGGAAATGAGGAATCCTGTCAGAACGCGCGAGTGTGGGCATGTCTTTGAAGAGGAAGATCTTATCAACTATATGAAGCGCCAGGGTGCACAGTGGTCCATAACCTGTCCAGCATGTTCGATGTCAATGAAGATAGTAGAAGAATTGGAGGCTAAGAGGCTAAGAGAGAGGGTAGAAAAGGCAAGAGAGGTTGTAAATTTAAGAGAGCAGATGGCATGGGCATTAGAGGTTGAAATGGCGGTAGCGGTTGCAGCTGAAATTCGGAAAGCGCCTGCAAGAGCGGGAGAGGATGCAAGGAAAGAGGAGATTATGAGGGCAATACAGGGTCTAGAGGCAGAGGAAATGCGGCTTGTTGCAGAGATTACAGGAAGGAGGGAGGTTGAAAGGATCAGTAAGGTTGAAAGGGCCATGGAGGTTGAAAGGGCCAGAGAGGTGCTAGCGGCAAGAAGGGCGGAAAAGGGAGAAGAGGCTGGTGTGTATGCTTTTTTTGAATGCATTAATCCTGATACGCGGCCTGTTGATGTAGTGGCTTCTGATGAGAGAGTTTGTCCTATCACTCTGGAGAAGATGGACACCCCTGTTAAATTACATGGATGTGCGCATGTTTTTGAAGAGATAGAATATATGAAGTGGATAATGGTTTCAGGTGCACAGCTCGGAAGCCCCTGTCCTATGTGTCGAAGGCTAGCAAAGGCAAAATGTGAGGTTGAAGAAATGGCAGCAGAGACTGAAAAGGCAAAAACAAAGGGTCACAGGGGGAAGAAAAAGCACAAGGGCAGAAGTAGGGGCCGCTAGAGGGCTTGTCTTAGCCCCTCTCTCAACTTATACGAGGACTGTACTGTCAACGCAAAACTAAAATGTCGTAAGCTTGTGCAAAACTGAAGTGTCGTAATCAATCTTCCAAAGCTCTTTGCAGCAGCGGTTTTTGTCTTGCGACAGCCTCAATAAGGCTTTAATATTCAACATGACGCAACTCAAATACATTTCTTTTCCCCATTGGGATTCTTCCCATACAATATAGCGAGTTTCTTTGCCTTGAAACTCTACGACTAAAGGTTTCCCAGGTCTTTCTATGACTATAATTTTTTATATCTCAAACGATTTGGAATTTCTGTTTGGAGTTGGTAGATCTGATTATTATATTGAATGCTAAGGCTTTTAGAGATGCATCTTTCACTTCGAGTGGCCAGGATTTTTCCTAAATCTTCTTTAGGATTTAAGGGTCTATGCCCATTTTGAGGATCCTTGGCGGCCTTGCCAAATTGTTCATTATGCGCCTCTATAAATTCTTCGCCTAAATTAAGTCTCATCTCTTTAATTAAGACGGTCTTGTAACATCCCGTGTTTTCTCCCCACCCTTCCTTTTGCTTGTGGGCTATGCGCACAAATCAAACCAATATTCAATGCCTGGAGAGCTTGGTGAAAGATTGTGATTCCTTTGCCCTCACCGCCCCTAAATACGCTATGCTTATCAACATAGAGCTCTACAGGCTTCCCATGTTTATATAAATACCCTTCCAAACAAATAAAATAATCATTTGCGCTTTCCTGTTCGCAACATCTTGCGTGTAAGATCTCGCGCGTCGCATCATCTACAAATTGGATTAAGACAACAGTTAGGCGGCCCCCTGTCTTCAAACCAATTGTGAAACGATCCATCGACCTGTACAAGCTTCCCTTCTTTGCTTTTCCTAGCCCTTCTCTGGAAAATTTTTTCTCTTTTCCTCCTTTTGGCCTTCCACAGCCCTTCTTGAATCATGAGTTTCCTTAATGTTTCCATCGATACACAAATACCCTCCTCGTCACGATTCCGGGTGCCTTGGCTCGGCCCAAGAGAGAAAATCAGACTGGTTCTCATAAGAAGAGGTCCGAGGACCTGCTTGGAAAGATACTTCCCGAGTCCTTCGCAGAAATCCGCGAAGTCGAACCATCCGTAGAGGGAAAGGGGGTAGCACCACCAAACATCCGCGCTGTCCACAAGCTAACTTCGACAAAAAAAGCCGGAGAACACTCTTAGCACCAAGTCATATCCTGAAGGCTGCTACATCCCTGTCCTGACCTAGTTCGGATTAGCTTGACCTAAAAGGTCCCCGGCAGAGAAGCAATTTTATCACAACTTTAAGTTTTGGACAAGGTGTCTGAATAGTCGCTTTCCGGAACGAAAACGATTTACTAAGCGTTTAAGGAGCTCAAAATTTTCAGGGAGAACGAATTTAGTGGTGCAGCAGAGCGCTATTTTTGACATAGCTGTCGCTGCGCGCGAGGTACAATGGGGTGTTGTTGCTATGGTGAGCCGAGTATTTAGGCGCTTAACATCAGGGGGGCAACCGTGCCTCATCCTCGTGCAGGGTTTCAGTACCCTGGTTTTCTTAAGCAGGATTTTGAACCGGGCAGTGGCGGAAAGGCACACGCTTCTCCTCTTCTCTATACCTGACGTTTTGTCCCTGAGATGTGCTTCTCGCAGGCGCGCTGAAGTGTTTAACAACCTTTTGGGCGTCGAGGGAGAGTAGCTTACTTGGATGTCGATGTGAAGAGTTGGAGCGGGCACTTCCGGGGGTGCTGGAGTTGTTTTCCCGCAGCGCTCTCGAGAACGAAAGAGCAAGGCAAGCACTCTCAGAAGTGCTGAGGTTGTTTCCCCATCGTTTGGAAATGGTTAGATGGGAGAGCCAAGGACTGATGATGAATATAGTGGACCGCATGCCTTCGGTAGGCTCGAGGTACGATACAGAAGAAAGATCGAACGGCTGCATTTACTTCTATTCTTGGGGTGGATAGATACTTGGTTTTGTTTTAGCGCTGATAGAGTGCGCATTCCCGATCTCAAAGATCATTTCTTTAGGTCTATTGTGGATGTGTGTTCTCCACTGTCAGCTCCTTATAGACAAGGGCGTCTTAGAGAGATATTGGGACGCTGTATGCAGTACCTGAAAAACCATCAACGACAATGGTTTTTACATAGTCTGTATTGTAATTTTGGGGCATTTATAAAATTGCGACCCGAAGATTCTATGACATTATTAAAAATTTTTAAAGAAGAGTTTGGAATTTTAATTTTCGAAAATTTTCTTCCCTTTCAGAGGTATTGCAATCAAGTGAAGGGTCAAATTTGTCTCTTGCAGAGGAGAGCGGTTATTCTGAGTTAAAGCGCGCAAACTTAGAGCAATTTGCTTTCTTCGTGTCGTGCACCCCCCCCTCTCAGCAGAAGACCGAGACCACATAATGGAGGGTGGTAGGTCCCTCCGGGCCTACTGCGGGACGATCCATTGGTAAGACAAGCGCCCTCCATTGATAGAGCTATACAGGAGGGGTCGAGACTATCCGCTTCCCTGGAATATGGTAAGAGGCATACATGTGGCTTTATACTCGCTATCACGATTGACTTTTTGTAGAGCGCTCACTCCTGCTGAAGAGCTGCTAAAGCATCAAAATGTTAAGTTGGCTTATGTTTGTTCATTTTTCGACCCATTTGCCGCAGTAGGCCTCCAGACTTCCTAGAAAATAGCATAGGGGCAGAATGGTCGTGGAGATTAGACTCTTGAGTTTCAACAAAACGGGGGGGGAGACACTTCTAGACTGCGTCATGTGCCTTAATGGGCCTGTTGAAAAATAAGGAGGTTTGAAAAAATGTTCCTCTACATAGACCTAAAATGGAATATTGCTCAAATATATATGCTGTCTGTCGATCAGAGTGAATAAGCTAGATTAAATTGACTCAACATAAAAGATTGAGGCATATTGGCGATTAATGTCGATGCCCCAGAGGTGTGCATTTCTTAACACTCCATTAATGAGGTGGGTGACTGCGCCTCTGTCTTGATCCAATAAGGTCTCCGGAGAGAGTTGGGCTATCATAACCATAAGTTTTGGGCAAGGTATCTGGCAGTATGTGAGGTGGGATGTTTTGCCACCTCTTCAGGGGTTCCCGCAATGACCAGCTCTCCTCCGCGTTCGCCGGCATCAGGGCCGAGGTCGATAAGATGGTCAGCATGGCACATGATATCGAGGTTGTGTTCGATGATGACGACACTATTTCCCTGGTCGACGAGGCGGTGAAAAATTGGGAGAAGTTTAGCGATATCGTCGCCATGGAGACCTACTGTGGGTTCGTCGAAGAGGTAGAGTGTATTTCCAGTGGAGCGTTTAGCGAGCTCTCGAGAGAGGCGAAGACGCCCCGCCTCACCCCCTGAGAGGGACTGAATTTCTTGACCTAGAGAGAGGTATCCAAGCCCTACCGAGATGAGCGTTTCCAAGATTTTGTGTAATTTGGGGATAGAGGGTAAAAAATTTTGACCCTCCTCGACGTTCAGTTTTAGGAGCTGTCCGAGATTTTTGTCTTTATAGGTCACGGTGAGGCTGAGGGGATTAAGCCGGTTTCCACGACATGCGTCACATTCAATCTTCACTGGGGGGAGAAACTGCAAATTAACTGATTTAAATCCGAGTCCCTCGCAAGAGCGACACATGCCGCTGGGGTGGTTGTAACTGAAATGCCTGGGTTTTAGCCCACGAGTGCGGGCGTCGGGGAGTGAGGCAAAGAATTGTCGGAGGAGTGTGTGAATATCGCTATAGGTACTTACATCGGAGCGGATCGTTTTTCCAATGGGATTTTGATCGATATGGACGAGTTTGTTGATGGCGGAAAGGCCACTGAGCAGGGCTCCTGCTACTTCGATGTCGTTACCCCTAGGTCGCCTGGATAGGTGTGCGTGTACCCCACTCTTTAAAATTGTGTCGATGAGGGTAGATTTTCCCGACCCAGAGACTCCGGTAACGCAGGTCAGCACCTTTGTGGGGATGGCGACAGAGAGGTTTTTTAAGTTGTGTTTATTGGCATGTTTTATCGAGAGGAAATGTTTTGAAGTGCGTCTCTTTTTGGCATCAGGGAGGAGGGGCTTGCGGGAGAGATAAGTGCCGGTGAGAGAGTGAGGGTTTGCTTTTATTTGTGCAAGGGAGCCTTGGGCAGAGAGCTCCCCTCCGAACCTTCCCGCAGCTGGGCCGAAATCAAAGATATGGTCGGCGATATTTAATGTGAGTGGGTCATGTTCAACGAGTAGCAGGGTGTTCCCCAAGTTTTTCAGCCGTTTAAGGGCCTCATTCAGGCATGCATTGTTATGTGGATGAAGGCCAATTGTTGGTTCATCTAAGATATAGAGGCACTCTGTAAGCCCGCTCCCGAGTTGGCGCGCCAGATGGATGCGTTGTATTTCTCCCCCACTCAAGGTAGGTGCACTGCGGGAGAGGGATAGGTAATCTAGTCCGATATGGCATAAGAGGGAGAGACGGCTTTTTAGCTGATCTAGCAGATCCCTGAGGAGATCTTTAAAATGGGGGGTTTCTTCGAGTGTCTGAATAAATGAGAGCGCTTTGTCTAGAGGAAGGCTGCATAACTTTCCAATGGTCATGGAACCAATGCGAACATGACGTGCCAGGGAATTTAAACGCTCACCACCACACGTTGGGCATGGAGCAACTTCCAGAGGAAGGGGCGAGGCGAGAGACTCCTCCATATCACGAGCTGAGGGAGACCTGCTTTTGTTGTGATGATGGTCCAGGTCGGTCACATCGCGCTCTAGGCCGAGACCCAAACAGTGGGGACACATTCCTTCCTCTCCATTGAATGAGAAGGTGTGTGGAGTGATTGGGGGGTATGTTTTTCCAGTTTTAGGGACGGCGAAGGCAAGGTTAAACAAGATATCCTCTTTGTCAGTAGCAACGAGGAAGGGCTCTTGCGACAGGTGTGAGGCTTGTTCGACGGCATCGAAAAGGCGCTTTTTGACGCCTGGTATGATGAAGAGTCGATCAATCACGAGGTAAAGGGAATTTTTGCGATTTTTCCGATAGGGGATCTCTCCGTCAAGTGGATAATACTTTCCATTCAGACGGACGCGCAAAAACCCCTTTTTGATGAGGGAGTTTTGGACTTTTTCAATCCCCTCCCCCCCTTTTATTTTTATGGGAGAGAGGAGATGAATGGGGGTCTTTGGGGGAAGTTGCATGAGATAGGTGACCACATACTCTTTGTCTATCTTCTCTATTTTTTCTCCGGTCTCAGGGCAGTAGGGAGTGCCCATATGTGCAAAGAGCAATCGGAGGAAATCGTAAATTTCTGTTATGGTCCCGATGGTGGAGCGGGGATTCCCCGCATGACGCTTCTGTTCGATTGCGATGGGGGGGGAGAGTCCTTCAATCTTCTCCACTTTGGGTTTTGGCATCTGTTTGACAAATTGACGGGCATATGGCGGCAGGGATTCGACATAACGGCGTTGCCCTTCAGCATAAATTGTCTCGAAAGCGAAGGAGCTCTTCCCCGATCCGGAGGGACCGGTACATATAGAAATTTTTCCTCGCGGGATATCTATGCTTAAATTCTTCAGATTGTTTTGATTACACTTTGAGGCGTGAATAGTAGTTAAAGGTTTTAAGTGCGGGCTCGAGAGGTCCGATAGGGGGATGGAGGGTTTTTTATTTAGAGCGATTCCCGTAGGGGTAGGGAGCTTGGAGATATGTTCGGGAGGACCTGTTGCGAGGATTTCTCCTCCATTCTTTCCCCCCTCTGGGCCCAGGTCGATAATCCAGTCGGTCGTTTTAACAAGGTCCATATTGTGTTCGATGACAAGTACGCTGTTGCCACGGTCTACTAAATGTTGTAAAATTTCGATCAATCTGTTGATGTCATCGAAGTGTAGGCCCGTTGTGGGTTCATCTAAGATATAGAGGGTCTTCCCCGTGGCGGGCCGTATCATTTCCCTGGATAATTTGATCCGCTGCGCCTCCCCGCCAGACAATGTAGTTGATGGTTGACCTAACTTGATGTAGCCGAGGCCTATCCTTTTTAAGAGAGAGAGTTTGTGCGAAATGTGGGGAATATTTTCAAAGAAGGGCAGTGCCTCTTCGATGCTCATATCGAGAACATGGTGGATGTTTTTATTTTTATAGAGGATAGAGAGGGTCCTGGAATCGAAGCGCCTCCCTTGGCAGCGGGGACAGGTTTTCCACACATCATCCAAAAAATCCATATTTAGGCGGAGCATGCCCATGCCTCGGCAGTGGCTGCACGACCCCTCTCCCACATTGAAGCTAAAACGCCCAGGCTTAAATCCGGCGGCTTGGCTCTCTGGGAGCATGGCAAAGAGATCGCGGATATCGTCAAAGACCCTTGTGTAGGTGCTGGGGTTGGAGCGGGGGGTGCGTCCAATGGGGGATTGATCGATGCTAATCACTTTATCGAGGTATTTCACTCCGTCGATTGTTCTATGTTTTCCTGCCCTTTTCTCTGCAAGGTTAAGTATGTTGGAGAGGGCGGGGTAGAGGATCCCTCCGATCAGGGAAGATTTCCCCGACCCAGAGACGCCCGTTATAGAGACAAAGAGGCCTAGGGGAATTTCTACCTTTATGTCCTTTAGGTTGTGATGTTGTGCACCCTCAATTATCAACTTTTTGTGTGTCACCTCTCTGCGTTGTTCCGGGGTAGGGATAGTTTTCGCTCCCCCCAAGTAAGCGCCCGTCAAAGAGTGAGGGTTCTCGATGAGGTCAGAGATGCTCCCTTGCGCGACGACCTCTCCTCCAAATCTCCCAGCGGCGGGTCCAATATCTACAATCTCATCGGCAGCCTCCATCATCTCTCTGTCATGTTCAATGACGATCACTGTATTAGAGCGACGTTGGAGTAGTTTAAGCGTATGAATTAGTTTGACATTATCTTGTGGGTGCAGTCCAATCGAGGGTTCATCGAGAATGTAGGTAGTGCCGACGAGTCCACATCCAATTTGTGAAGCGAGACGGACCCGCTGCATCTCCCCTCCAGAGAGAGTGGAGGAGGCTCGGTCGAGGGAGAGATAGTGGAGCCCCACGTTGAGGAGGAAGGAGAGGCGCTTTTTAATCTCTGAGATTAGGTCATGGGCGATATACTCCTTCAGGGGAGGGAGTGTTAGCTTCTCAAAAAAGCGAAAAAGTTCCTCAATTGTTAGAGAGGTGAGCGTTTGAATTGTGCTTTCCGAAATAGTTGCGGCGGCTGGATATGGTTTGATGCGTGCCCCATCACATACAGGGCATACCGTTTCATGCATAAGTGCTTCCATCTTCTTGTGGTAGAGCTCGCTCTTAGCTTGGAATAAGCGCTCCTTTGCATCGTGGAGGACTCCACGCCACCTGATATACTCGACCCAAGTGCTTCTTTTCTTCGGGTGCTCGAATGAGATTTTCGTCCATTTTTTCTGGTTGCCATAGAGAAATATTTTTTGTGCTCTAGCAGGAAGATCTTCCCACGCGGTATTTACGGAGAACGTGTAGAGCTTGGCCAAATTGCGGTAGATATTTCCCCATTTCACGGTGCCGTAAGAGCCGGCGATTGAGCAGCAATCTTCGGCAATGCTTAACTTTGGATCTATGATTTTTTCGAGGTTAAAATCTCGTATGATACCCAACCCCTCGCATTTTGGGCACATGCCGAGGGGATGGTTGAAGGAGAAGTTTTGAGGTTGTAGCTGCGGGTAGGAGATTTTGGATTTTTTGGCATAGGCTTGTTGGGAGAAGAGGAGCTCCTCTTTTTTTGTTTGATTTAAGATGCTCATCACTCCATTCCCAAGTTCTAAGGAGCGCTCTACTGCTTCTGCAATCTGTTTTTCTTCCCCCTCCTTCAGGAGGATATTGTCGACAACCAGGTCAATGTCGTGGGGGATGGATTTGTCGACGAGGATGTCTTCGTCTAAACTTACGATTTCCCCATCTAAGCGAATGCGCAAGAACCCCTTTCTCAGGAGGTTTGCGAACAGTTCCTTAAATTCTCCTCTCCTCCCCTGGAGGTGAGGAGCGAGGAAGATCAGATGTGATTGTTGAGGGAGACGAGTGATTGTTGCAATGATATGATCGCTGCTTTGGGGTTTGACCTCCTCCCCGCTGATTGGGCAGTGGGGCGTTGCGACTTTGGAAAAGAGCATCCGAAGATAATCGTAGATTGTAGTGATCGTTCCCACGGTAGAACGGAGATTCCCTCCCCACCTCTTTTGTTCTATGGCAATTGTGGGAGAAATTCCCTCGATTAGATCTGCTTCGGGCTTTGGCAGCTCTCCCATATAGCGGCGTGCGTGATTGGGCAGGGATTCGATATAACGGCGCTGCCCCTCGATGTAGATCGTATCAAAGGCGAGGGAGGATTTCCCCGAGCCAGAAAGGCCAGTGAAGACGACAAAATCACCGGAATTGAGTCTGAGGTCTATTCCTTTTAAATTATGGACACGAACATTCTTTAAGAAAATAGATGGACCTCGCATCAGCCGAGTATAGGTTAATTAGGGTTTTTTTGTAAGTAGAGGGTTGAGAGCGCCCAGGACCTCTTTGCTCAAGATATGGAAACAATAACAGCAGAACTTTAATTTGCACTATATTTGCAATGTTAATAAAGTTTTCAATTAACTTTTGACAACTTTTTAATTCGTGTGTTTAAATAATGTTTCTGGTACAATGATCTCATGGACCCGGTATATTCTCTTAGTCATAATGTGGATATGTACGTCGGCCTGAGCGGGCCAACTGGTTGCGATCAAGTGCGTTGTCCTCAAAACTCTGTCTTAGATAGTGACTGCACATCGAAGGTCCTTCAAGACCTTGAAGGAAACCAGCGTAGAAGATTATATGCCCACATTTTATGTGACCCATATATTTCATACTGTGATGAGCAAGGGGTCAATAAGGAGATGGCAGCAAAGTTTTTAATTGAAGCCTTAACAATGCTAAAGTGGCCAAGCCTAGGAGGTATTATTCAATGCTTAGAGCGAGCTTTAGGGTGGATTCGAATTGCACATGCAGGGGAGAAGATAGCTGAGTACTATGCGCAAATTACTCAGGCTGTCAGCGAACTGCCATGTGGTGATTCTGTACTTCTTCCTTATGGCTGGCGAAGTAATGAGAGGGAGGGACACGCCATTTTTTGTGTACTCACCAGGACAACAGATACAACGTTTCAATTTTGCGTCTACAATACGGGGAGTGGACTAGATTACCACCCTTACATCACAACCCATAGAAAACGTTACCGCCTTGGTGTATTGGTATTTAAAGACATTCCATCATCCGTTGTCATTGGTGAGAAAAGAGGGGAAGGATTGATCGACTCGCTGGGGCATCTTTTGACTTATCCTAATCTTGGGGCACCAGAAATTTTTTATAAAGGGATCATGGCATCTCTTAGCCCCTATTTTCAAAGGGACATTTTTCATCGTAGCTTTTGGATAACATCTCAGCGTGCAGGAACGTGTGTGGGTAGAAGTCTTCTACTCTACTTACGCCACGCTGTATGTTCTATTTCTCCCGCCGACATGGATAGCAAAGAGAGATTTAACCAGGTAGGCCGGTTTATTCGGTGTTACATGCATTTGTGTTTTTACAACATATGTAAAGGAAAATCCGAGCCTTCAAAAAGAGATTTAGAGTTACTGGAGATGGGTCAGTACAATTTAACACATGCTCTACTCAAACGAACACCACCATGCGAGATGATGGGCAGTGATCCTATTGCTAAGCTGGAAGAGATTGATCAATTTATTCAAACGCAAGAAACGAGGTGTACATCGAGGCAAGCCTTTGATTCTGAAATACAAATATTAACCCCATGTATCAAAAAGCCCCCTTCTCTTTTGACAGATGTACCACAAAATCAACCACGCACTCCACATCCCGTCCCGGATGATGTCCAAACACCTCTGAATGTGGCACAATTTCTAAACAAATATGATAACTCTTCTGCTTCTTTAGGAGACCTTCCCTCATATCAACTTGAAGCATTAGTATCTGGCTTTGACCTTTCTCCAGAAAGCTGGCCCACTCCAGTCTCTGATTTTGAAGAAATCGGTCGCCTTCTGTCTCTGTACGCCAGAAGTTCTCCCGAAAAACCGATTACACTGCGTTGTGTGAATACACTTTTCACACTTTACCTTGTCTTATGGTATATGTTTCCCCGTGTGTGTATCGAGAATGGATTACGAGAAGGGTATGATAATGACGCTGTTGCAGAGTTACTAGACTCCTTATCCCCTGGGTTAAGTATTTTTGAATTAATCGAGAACGATGTGTTTTTCATGTCTTTTGATGGGGCAGAGCTAGAACGATATAAACTTATTAAGCGTGCGTACGAGTTATATGCACAGAACAGGGAGGAGCTCTTTCCGGACATATTTTATTGCAAACATACCATAGATGACAACAACGAAATAAATTTTTATCGGAAACTGATTACGGATGTCTTCGATTGGGCCCATTTAAGTGATGCATTAGAAAAACATCTAGGCCATTCAAATACAAGTTCACTTGAATGCGGGCAAGACAACGAGTGGGTAGCGATATTAGCCTGTCGTCATTCTCAAGGCTTACAAGAGGTCTTCCCTGAAGCCGCATGGCTTCGCTCTGCTTATTACACACTCGTAGGGCGTATGAAGGGCATCGACAATATATGTAGATGGTATAAGGCAGGAAGTATAGCCGTTCAGATTTTACCAAATCCCCACCCGGCAAATGTAGGAAACGCGACATGCTATGAAAACTTTTTAATCCATGGCAAAAGTGCACAGGGTCCTGAGCTTGCTGCATTTTTACGAGAAGACATTTCAACGAAAAGGGCATGGGAAGAAATTTTCCCGAACCTACGTGAATTGGAAAGTGGTCTGGAAGTGCGCGCTTCGCAAGATATGGCAGATGTAGCATTGGGAGAAGACACAAAAAGAAGGGGGGCAGTGGGTGCCTCTGCAAGCCAGGTAGATTTTTTGCGCCGTATAAATTTGCTTAATTTTTTCTTGGAACACAGTCATCTCTTGGAACATGGTAGCTATCGCGTTGTCTTTATCATTCACTTTTTCAATATGCTGTATTTCTCTGAATATTCACTGCGGCAAAATTTACGAGATAATCCTGCAATGATTGTGTCTGTGATGGACTTCGCCAAACGTGTTCGAAGTGTGGCTTTGCAACAAAGCCAAGAACCCGATATGGAGATGGCATGTTTTGGAACCTTCATTCTGCAGCAAACTTATCAAGAGATAGACCTCAACATTTCCGGAGTAGAGCAATTGCAGGCACAACTCCGTACTTACAAAGAGTGGATGGACACATGGATCCATCAATTCAGCCAAGAGGGGGATCAAAAACACGCATTTTTTTTATATCTTCTGCATTTACATCGTTTGCATTACTACATGTCATTATTTAAGCGAGGAGGAGGGAAAGTGCTCAGCGATGATGTGCTTTGTGAAGTCTTCAGTGCCTGGTTTAGGGTGACAACATATAACGATAATAAGCATTCTGAATATGCTGGTTTACGTGCATTAGTGCGCAATTTCGTACTTAGCCTTTCGTCATTACGTACTTCTGCACGCGAGAAAGTGGCTAATGCCATTGCGAAGGATGCGAATTTGCCACCGGTCACAATAGCCGCTCTTCAACCAAATGAACGAGAATGTGGAATGGTGATAAGGGGAGAAACGACCGATCATAAAGCAATCTGTTTGCGGTTGCTTGAGGGGATGATCTCTCTTGATGGGGTCCACGTGCAATATCCCGTCTGCACTGATCTTCCTCATCTAGCATGCCAACAACTTTTTGGTGGCAAACAGTATCCTACTTCTCGAGCAGGCGATATTTACTACTCAAAACATCCAGATGGGATTTTTCGGATAGAATCAGCGTCTCACTGGAGAGATTTTGAGGCCAGTTTTTTGCCTAATGATGCAGCGACCCTTTGGTGTCAGTTTTATAGTGCTCAAGCCTGCGAGCAATACTTCCATAATGTACCACTTTTTTGCACTCAAGTTTTTTTTGATGGCAAGCGGTGGTTGGTTTTTCAAAACCACAATTACAGCGCTCCCTCACTAATAGCTAAGGGTGATCAGCTAACTTTTCCTCAGGGAACAGAATATTTTTCTTGCAGGTGTGAAGTGTTTGAGAGAATAGAGCGGTGGGAGTGTATCCAACTTACAAAGAGCGTGGACGGTACGCAACGCATTTGCCTTCCTCGCTATGATGACCTTACATTTATAAAGGACTCTCTATCCGATACATGGCGATGGGAAAAAAATAGGGAGTTTAAACTCATCACAACAGAACCTCCCATTGAACCGATTCGAAGGATTCCCAATACCCTTATGTTAGAAAATGATAGGGGAGAGAAGGTGGTGATTGTTCCCTATTTCCCTATTAAAGGGGAGTCTAGGTCGTTAGCTTTACCTACTAGAGAGGATGACTTGGGTGGAGGGGAGAGGGCATCTGGAACAGGCGCCTCTTACTGCCAATATACCATGTCAACCCACGAAGGGAAGCTAATATTAAAGGGGAAAGATCCGAAGGCATCGATTTTCCTGGCATACCTTTCACTATATGGAGAGCAATATGATGATGCTTTAAGATGCCTGCTTATCTCCCCTGCCGATGTGTCATCTGCGTTAGAGGAGATCCTCCCCACTCTTTCATGGATTTCGGACTATGGCAAGATAGAAAAACATTATCCCCCAGAAATTTGCGCATTCGCCATACGTGCTGGGGCATTGATCATGAAACGCAAGGCGATACGGGGGGGGCCCGAGTTCATATATAAAGAGGAGGTGAAAACAGCTCTTGCGAAAAGTTATTGTAAATACCTGGATGTAAAAAAGTTGATCCCACCTAGGTTTCGACTCAGTAGAGAGGAAGAGAAGGATGTATGTGGAGTGTTTCCTCGCGATGTATGTGGAGTGTTTCCTCGCCCAGATTTTCCCATGATGCGTGCGCAATATATTCACAATCAAATAACCTCTCCAGAGATGACGGTACCAGCACAATCTTGTCCTTCTCAGGACGACACGTTCGCTGCCTTGTCTAAAGAGGATTTTTATTCTATTGATATATCTCCATCCGAACAAGAGAGCGTGCCATCATCTACATTCCAGTTTGCCAAATCTTTATTTTTTCCGTATTATACTATGATTTTAAACGGAAAATATGAGCGTGTAGAAAGGCAACTTTTAATCCATTATGCGCAAGTGCCAGCTGGTTTACGTATGCTTAAGGTGCTGTTTATTGCCATGCAAGCTCAAAAAGAGGGCAAGCCCCTCCCCCCCCTCCCTCCATTAAATGCAGGTAAAGAGGAGAAGGATTCTTTTATTCTTACGCTTATGCAAACAACCGAGGGGGTCACATATATTAGGCCCAAAGCGCTTCCATTTTCTCAATATGGGCCGCTACCAAGTAATTTTATTAAAGAGGCGCCAAAGCGCAATGATTACTCGCAACTGCGTGATGATGTTGTCTCGAATTTTGATTCTCGATCACTCGCAGAAAAGATAGAAGGGCTTTCCTCCCCTAAGAGAAGGGCTTTCCTCCCCTAAGACTTGTATTGATCAAGAATTTAAGCATAATGAGGGGCACGTATTGCAACAACATGCGATGATGGAGGTAGCAACAACATGGTGGAGAGCGCAACAATACGTATTACCCAGTATCATAGAAAAGCTGGCAGGATATATTCAGGAAAAAGAACAAGCAGCGCGAACCTCTAAGAGTGAGCTACTTGTTGAGGCAAACACGTTGTTTAATGAAGAGGCAGTACATCGAGCACGATTATTATATCGCCTTGGGGAGACTAGCTCTTGTCCCACGCTTGAGTCGCTTGAAATGTGCTTTTTAAAACGAGACTTTTCCTGCGTAGCGCGAGTAAACCCAAATTTTAAGCAGAGGCAATTTCGAGAGGAAATAGGTGGTTTGCTAGCACAATATGAGTTAACAGAGATTGAGTGCACATGCGTTAAAGCTGTCCTGGCCCTTGCACAAAAGATTACACAAGAAAACGACGAAGGTCGAGCTCCCCATATCACTCTACTTTTCGATCTACTACACCAACCTCTTCTCCATTTAGAATCCTCACCTTCTATTCCAATCCTCAACATCCTCATTGCTATGCGACGTTCTGGATATCTTCCAACAAGAGAGGATCAATTAAACGACGTATCAGATATGCGACGTAGGCCGTGTATAGTGCAGAAAATTATTGGAGGAGGGAAATCTTCAGTAATCGCCACGTGTCGCGCCCTTGCCGTTGCGCAGCAGGGAAAGCTCCCAGTGATTGTCGTGGAAAGCTCCCTCTACCAATCTGTGAAAGATGCCCTCAAAGAGCCTCAAAAGACGGTGCTTGGACAGGGAATTTTTACCATCGATACTTCCTATGAGAACTTTACGGAAGAGAGTTCAGAGCAAATGCTGTTTGCGCTCAAATATTATGGGTTTCAACAAAAGTATATACTTGTGGTGCGTTCCGAAATGCTGCAATGTCTTGATAGCAAACTTCAAGAATTGAGCACTCCAACAGAGTCCAACACCGCAGACTGCGTGATCGAGACGATACAACAGCTTCTACACCTCATTAAAGGGCAGGGAGAGACAATATTTGATGGGGGTAATCATGTACTACGTACAGAGCCCGAAGCCCATACTCCTAATTTGGAGAGGATGACAGCTTTTGTCGGTACAAATTGTGGCAATGAGGTTGAAAGTGAGCGGCAAATAGAACAAGAAGCAGAGACGCGGCAGGAGAAGGAGGTCTCAAAAGAGGTACAAAAAAGATGTGTGTGTCAAGAAGAGTTTCAAGCGAAGGTCTTGGGTCTGGGGGGAAATAGCCACGTAGAAAAGTGGTGGAAAGATAACCCGCAGCGGCAAAGAACTGCTGCATGCCGTTTTGTTGACATAGTTAAAAATGTGGGTGCATCTGCAGAAACGCACCACTGCTCTGGTCTTTTGTCATTGTCCCAATCGCTGCAAGGGTGCCAGTATGCAGCGGGGAGACCCTTCAAAGGGATCTTTGATGTTAAGGGCATTTTCGTGACCAAAATGTGGCGATCTATCTTCGAATGTCCCCCCTCTGTTTTCCATCCACGTCAAAAAATGTCGGAACACATTTTAGTGACTAAACTAAATACAGATTATACTCTTACTATGCTCGCCGCTCCGGAGGCAGACCTTGTTCGAAATCTACTTGTACACGAGCGTAATACGTGGTTGATTGATTCAAGTGGCACACTATCTGAAAAATCAAAGTTCTTGTTAGATTTACATGATGATTGTTTTCGTAGAAAATTGGTTCTAGTGAATATCTTTGGTGGACGTGCAACCTCTATTCTATTAATCCCCGGAGGGAGATCGGAGGCTACGAGGTGGTTACAGCATGGCCCTGGATCAGAAAAAGATCGATGGGATTTTGTTATAACGCGATTCTCCACTTGCCTACCAAAAGATAAATTCACCAGGTTTATCAATGCTTTGGCAGCAGAACCAGTGGAGCAGCCAGAGGAGGGTTGTGCTGGCGATTAACCTAGCTGCCCACAGCAGAAAACACAACTTACGTTTTGGCCAAAGTTTCCATGCATTTCTTTCGGAAGTGATTATGAGTCTTATACGCTTTTTATTTGGTAGATTTTTCAGGGAGCATCAATAAATTGCGGCCCATTGATGTTCGGCACTTAGCCCATTTTCTTTTGTTTCGATTGTCTTTTAAAGTTCTTCACTCCCTATTTTAATTCCGGTATTCCTCCTGAGCTTAAGGTTTCTTTCTTTTAAATTGTGAATGCGAATGTTCTTTAAAAAAATGGATTGATTTCGCATCATGCGAGTATAGGTTAGTTGAGATTTTTTTTAGGGAATGTATGAGAGCGCGAACTAAAATTGTGTGTACGTTGGGTCCTGCGACGAATAGTTATGAGAAGATTTTGGAGCTTATCGACGTGGGGATGAATGTGGCTCGAATCAATATGAGTCATGGTACTCATGAGGAACATCTGAAGACCATAAAGGCCCTAAAAAGGGCGAGACAGGAGAGGGGAGTTCCCCTTGCCATCATGCTCGACACCAAGGGGCCTGAGGTGCGTGTAGGAGAGATTGATGGTGGGTCGATTGCCCTCGAGAAGGGGCAACGCCTTAAGATTGCGAAACAGGGCACGGAGGCCATTACTCTTACTCCCTCTACTGTTATTGACACTATTCAAGTTGGGGAGGTTATCCTCTTCGATGATGGTTCTATCGCCTCCAAAGTCGTTGAGAGAGAGCCAGGTGTCCTTGTTGTGGAAATTCGCAACTCAGGCATCTTAAAGTCACATAAGGGGGTAAACATCCCAAATGTTCAATTAGATTTCCCGGCAGTCACCGAGCAAGATAGGGCGGATATCATTTTTGGGTGTAGGAATGGGATGGATATTTTGGCCGCCTCCTTCATCCACAACGCCGATCACGTCTTGGCGATCAAGGGGTTACTTGAAGAACACGAGGCGAGTGATGTCATCGTTTTGGCAAAAATCGAAAGTGTTTTAGGAGTGAAAAATTTTGATAGCATTTTACAGGTCTCTGATGGAATTATGGTGGCGCGGGGTGATTTGGGTGTAGAGCTCCCATTGACATATGTGCCTAAATTGCAGAAGATGATGATCCGAAAGTGTTATCAGTCCCTTAAATCTGTAGTTACGGCGACACAGATGCTGGAGTCCATGATACACAATCCTAGGCCAACCCGTGCGGAGGTCTCCGATGTAGCCAACGCAATTTACGATAGCACAACGGCCGTTATGCTTTCAGGGGAGACGGCCGCAGGAGAGTATCCAGTTGAGGCTGTCAGAGTGATGAAAGAGACCATCCTTGAGACGGAGAAGGACTTTGATTATGAAGCCTTTTTTTATAAGGACATTATGCACCAGACGTTTAACGACGTCTCTTCCTCTGTTGCTCTTGCTGCGGTGGAGACGGCATATAGCGCCCGAGGGCGAGCGTTGCTGGCCCTTACGACGAGTGGGTTTACTGCCCGTATTATGGCTCGGTTTCGCCCAGACATGCCTATTATTGCCGTAACTTCTAAGGAAAAGACATACCACCAGCTTGCCTTTGCGTGGGGGACAGTTCCCATCTATGAGAAGGTGAAGGATGTGAACGAGGGGATTAAGAAGGCGGGAGCTTATATTCTCGAACATCAATTGGGCCACTATGGAGATTTAATCATTGTCACCTCCGGCACCCCTTTTGGGGTGAGTGGAACTACCAACATGATGGCTGTGGATAGTATTGGAGATGTATTGGTTAGAGGTATGCCTGGGAAGGGAGAAAAGGCGCATGGAGAGATCTTGCCTATGCGCATATTTGACCCGAAAAAAAAACATGACGTGCGAGGTAAGCTCGTGCTGATTTCACATTGCAATGAAGCCTCTATCTCCTATCTAAAAGGGGCTGCTGGGATCATTCTGCAAAATCATGTCGATGATGTACGTTCTCAAGAACATGCAGAGAGAATTGCGCACGATCTAGATATTCCCTTGCTCCTCTGTGCCGACAATAAAGCGTGCTCGACCCTTAAGAAGGGGCAGATGGTCACTCTCGATCCCTTCAGGGGGTTAATTTTCGATGGGATCATCGATTATAAATGTGACGATGTATGCGCAAGAGATGGTTAAGCGAACGTGTACAATTTCTTTCATTTCCTTATCCAAATAGACCTTTTCGATTGAATAGATGTAGGTAACGCCAGGGTGTTTAAGGAGACACTGCTACGTGTCGTGCTCGAAAGACAGAGGTTTTACATATAGCATTTATCGCTAGGGGGCAAACGCATGCAGATTCGTTGCAGCCGCACAGGGGGTATCGCGCAAGGCATCAACTAAGTTGTGCTATCAGGGCAGATTCCACGAGCAGATCTGGGCTGTTTTTAGAGCAGAGCATGGTGTTTTGCAGATTTTATGACTTTTTTTACAATGGTGTGGGTCGTCGTTGCTATGATTATGCCTACCGATGCCGCTCCTAAAATGTCGCTGAGATAATGTTTAACGGTGAGGATGCGGCTCAAGGAGAGGAGGGTGGCGATGAAGTAGTAGTGCAAACGGTAACGAGGGAAAAGGAGGGAGAGTGAGGTTGCAAATGCAAATATGGAGAGCGTGTGACCCGACGGGAAGGAGTGATAGTGGGTATCTAAATGGCATCCATAAAATCCATAGATCCCATCATCGATAAATATGTTGGGGCGCGCTCTGCCGCTCACTATTTTCATCGCGCTCGTCACGGCAAAAGCGCAACATTGGGTGATGGCGATTTCGAAGAGGGGCGTTGAGAGGTCTCTCTTTGTCGAAAAACGGACGAAAAGGTATGCGCCAACCCCTACGATGAGAAGAGAGGGAGGGCATATGACATGGGATAAAAGCTCTAAATATGGGCAGTATCCTATTTTCAGCGAGATGGTCCAAGAGAGAAGGGGTCTATCGACGAGAAAAAAGGTCACAGCAGCACAGATAGAGAGGAGAACGGAGGGGAAAATATAGCGGGGAAAACAGACTTTCAGACTCTTCATCGCCGACAAAATTTAGCTGATCGATTTAAGATTCTTCATAAAATGCGATCGGCCTTTTTTATTTTTTTCAATTAACATATACTCTGTTACTTTGGGAAAAATGGCAAGTATTTACTGGGATGAAGAGAGAGAGATATAATCATCTTAAGATTGAGAAGAAATGGCAGGAGTATTGGGCGAAAAACCATCTTTTTAGGGCCAAGATTGATCTATCTAAACCCAAATATTATATCCTGGATATGTTTCCCTATCCTTCTGGCGCTGGACTTCATGTAGGGCATGTGACGGGGTATACTGCGACAGATATTTTAGCACGCTATAAGAGGCAAAAGGGGTTTAATGTGTTGCATCCCATGGGGTGGGATAGCTTTGGCCTGCAGGCCGAGCAGTATGCCATTCGGACGGGAGTCCACCCCAGGGTGACCACGCAGAAAAATATCGACACCTACCGCCGTCAGCTGCAAGCCTTGGGATTTAGTTACGACTGGGACAGAGAGTTCGCCACCAGCGATTCCACATATTATAAGTGGACGCAGTGGATTTTTACCCTCCTGCACAAGAGGGGGTTAGCTTATGAGGCAGAGGTGCTCGTGAACTATTGCCCCCGTCTTGGCACCGTCCTCGCAAATGAGGAGATAGAGGAAGGCAAGTCTAAAGATGGGGGATACCCCGTGGAGAGGCGCCCATTACGTCAGTGGATTTTAAGGATCACAGATTATGCAGAGCGATTGCTTGCAGACCTCGACTTGCTCGATTGGCCCGACTACCTCAAAGCTCTCCAGAGAAATTGGATTGGGAGGAGTGAGGGGGTTCAAGTGGTTTTTGTCGAAGAAGGGACGGGAGAGCAGATCTCGGTCTTTACTACACGTCACGACACACTATTCGCAGCAACCTTCCTCGTCCTTTCCCCTGAACATCCCCGTATTCCCGAGATAACGACAGAGGCGCAGAGGAGGGCAGTGGAGGCATATCAGAGACAGACGGCAAAAAAGAGCGACTTTGAGCGGGAGGAGCTCACCACGGAGAAGAGTGGTGTTTGGACTGGAGCTTATGCTAAGAACCCTGCAAATGGCGGGCTTGTCCCTATCTGGACCTCTGATTATGTGTTGATGGGATATGGGACGGGAGCTGTCATGGGAGTGCCTGGTGGAGATGGGCGAGATTTTGAATTTGCCACTAAATATGACCTTCCCGTGATTCCTCCTTACATTCCCGACCTGGAGGATCTTCAAGATGAAGGGGTGCGCGAGGAAGTTCTGCAAGGAAAGAGGTGTTGGGCACAAGGGGGCAAGGTGCTTAATGGAAGGGGTGATGGGCTCGATATTACTGGGTTCAATATGGTGCAAGCTAAAGAGGCTGTGGCAAGTTGGCTTGAGATAAATCGATTGGGGAGGCGGTGTGTGACCTATAAACTGAGAGATTGGATTTTTTCCCGTCAACGTTACTGGGGTGAGCCCTTTCCCGTTTTGCATTTTTCGGACGGGACGAAGAGGCTATTGGACTTGGATGAGCTGCCTCTTACACTTCCAGAGCTACCAGACTATAAACCCCCAGGAGAGGGAAGAACCCCCCTAGATAATGTGCAGGAGTGGGTGAATGTCCGAGACTTCAAGAAGGGGAAGGAGGCAATGAGGGAGACCAATACAATGCCGCAATGGGCTGGGTCGTGCTGGTATTACTTGCGCTTTTGTGATCCACACAATGATCGAGAGGCGTGGGGCAAAGAGGCTGAACAATATTGGATGCCTGTCGACATGTATGTGGGTGGCGTTGAGCATGCTGTGTTGCATCTTCTCTATGCCAGATTTTGGCATAAGGTGCTCTACGATTGTGGCTACGTCTCAACCTCTGAGCCATTTCACACGCTGCGTAACCAGGGGCTCATCACGGCCCAATCTTATAGGAAGGTGACTGGAGGGTATGTTGAGCCAGAACATGTCGAAAATAGGGAAGGGGACTATTTCTATGAGGGGTGCGAGCTGGTCAAGATGGTGGAGAAGATGTCTAAATCAAAGTTTAATGGGGTCTCACCCGACGAGATAATCGCAGAATTTGGGGCCGATTCCTTGCGTCTGTATGAGATGTTTATTGGTCCCTTTGATAAAGAGAAATTGTGGAATAGTGATGCCATTAGTGGCTGTCGCCGTTTCCTGGACCGTTTTTATGGGCTGGTTATATCTGACAAGGTATGTGATGATGGTGACGACGAGGGATTGCGGCTATCTCATAGGTTGGTCGCTGGGGTAGAACAAGAAATTGAGGGGATGTTTTTTAACCGGGTCATTGCCAAGATGATGGAGTTTGTCAACCATTTTTCCAGATTGAAGAGCTACTCTAAACGGGCGTTGAGCATGGCAACCCAAGTGCTTTTTCCTTTCGCGCCCCATTTAGCAGAGGAGTGTTGGGAAATTTTGGGGGAAGATGCATCCCTCTCTTTTGCACCCTACCCGCAGGCTGATCCCAGATTTCTGTCTGACGGGGACATTACTACTTATGTCGTGCAGGTGAATGGAAAGGTACGTGGGAAATTGCAGTTGCCCACAGGACAGGGCCAGCAAGAGCTCATGGAATATGTAAAGGGGGAGGAAAAAATTGCAAAGTATCTCGTAGGGGGGGTCACAAAAGTGGTTTACATACCCAACAAATTACTAAACATTGTAGTTCAATGATCAGGAGCTCTCTCTACGACCTTTTTTTCGGCATAGTTGTGCTCTGCTCCCTCCCCAAGCTGTCGATCGAATATTTCTTCCGTGGTAAATACCGTGCGAGCCTCTCTGCACGTATACGCCCTAGAATACCAGAAAAATTGAAAAAGCCGCTCATTTGGCTTCATGGAGTCTCTGTAGGGGAGATCAAGGCTTTGTCGACACTTGTCCCTCATATCAAGAAGGCATATCCTGACGCTTTCATCTTCATTACGACTGTTACTGAAACGGGGGGGGGGCAAGCTAATAAAAGTGTTCCCGATGCCGATGCTATTCAATACCTTCCTTTGGACTTTTCTTGGATTATTGGGCCCTTCGTTCAGGCGTTGAGGCCTAAATTGCTCATTTTGGTGGAGGGAGATTATTGGTATAACCTGATGCGGGAAGTGAAAAATTGTGGGGGATCTATTGTGGTGGTGAACGGAAAGATTTCAGAGAGATCAGTGAAACGTTACCTCCTATTTTCTGCATTCTCCCACCATTTGTTTTCCCTTATTGACTACTTTTGCCTGCAGAGTGAGGACCACCTGTCTAGCTTCCTAAAGTTGGGTGTTTCCCTTAAAAAGAGTTTTGTTACTGGAAATTTGAAATTTGATATCCCTTCGCTTAGTCTCAGCGAGAGCGATTGTAGAGCCTACAAAAGAGATTTGGGTATCGCAGAGGGTGATGTTGTGGTGACTTTGGGCTCGACTCATGAGGGGGAAGAATCTCCTCTTTTAAATATCTTTCGCTCACTTCAGAGGAGATTGCCCAACCTTAAGGTGCTTTTGTTGCCCCGTCATCCGGAGAGATTCTCCAGGGTAGGAAGGCTTGTGGCGCATTATCCCCGTGTCATTCTGGTGGATAGGATGGGTGTTCTCCCCAAATGTTACTGTATTTCAGACTTAGCGGTTGTTGGAGGAAGCTTTGTGAAAGGGGTAGGGGGGCATGACATCTTTGAGCCGATGAAGATGGGGGTGCCCACGCTATTTGGCCCATTTATGCATAACCAAAGGGAGCTTGTGCGTCTTGTCACGGAGAGTGGGGCTGGGAGGTCTGTGCCCCTTGAGGCCCTGCATGCTACGTTAGAAGAGCTCCTATCGAATGCACATCTTCTTCATATAATGGGGGAAAAAGGGAGACGTTGCGCACAAACTGTCATGGGCTCTGCCCTCCGCACGTGGGGGAAGATAGAGTTTTTTGCAAAAAACTCTTCGTATTCAACAATGAGCTAAACGCGCAGTAAGCTCCTCCCCCCTCTAGGCCATTCATCGATAGGCGCCCAACATCGATGACCTAATTGGCTCGCTCGAGAGATAGAGAGCCCCGTTGGTGGATTTTCCTCTAGGGGCAACTCTAAATAAAAACCCATTAAACAGGATAATTCCCTTTCATAGTATTTATTCAGGGGGCGCAAAATGCAAAGCAAAAATTGACGAAAAGATCTCCTATCTACTAAGCCGTCTCTTAATGAGGTTGAGTTACGAAGAATTAGAAGCTAAATTTGTTGCGAATCACAAGTTTTTGATCAAAGCATAGGGAGACCGGGAACGGGGTCGAGAGTCTCAAAGACAAACACAAAAAATTTTAGACCGAACCATTTAGACAGTGTCGTCATAAGATACTGGCCCACACAGCAATGTATCGAATTTGAACTCCAGCTAGAAATGATACACTATTTTTTGCATATCTTGTGGCTATACTTCTCCGCCGTTTTAAATGAGGAATTGCGGTTTCCACCAGATGTCTTAGTTCATATAAGTGTTTATCATAAGTACGTTTAGACTTCCTGTTTTTTCTCGGAGAAATTACCACTTGCAGTCCTCTTTTTTCTGTCAATTGAATAATTTCGGTGCTGTCATACGCTCCATCTGCCAACAGGCTCTCTGCCACAATATCCTGGATCAATTTAGAGGCTTCTTTACAATTCTGAAGGTAAATCCCTCCATGGAGTTCAAGTAACGAATAATCCAGAAAACGGCGTCGGGAAACAAACGATTGTTTTTTTGCAACCCCCACCCCATTGCCTCTTTCTACTTGGCAATAAAGGTCCTATCTGAAATATCATGCCTTCTATGTGTTTTTTCATTATTCACTCCACTTATTTATATTCAATAATACGCAGTGTAACAGCAACTTATGGTGGTGTTAAAAATGCACACCACTGCAACCTCGATATTGATTGCTAACATGCTTAAATCTTTTGTGTGTCAACGCAAAACTAAAATGTCGTAATCAATCTTCCAAAGCGTCGACACTGGTTTAATTTCATCTCCCACGTTTTTGATTCTTCTTCTTCCTCGGCTGTGGGATTGTTTGCAAACAAAGTTTGTGAACAAATCCACAGCTATTCGAATTGTGTGAAGCATTGAAAACCAACAGGTTCCAAAGCTCTTTGCAGCAGTGGTTTTTGTCTTGCGACAGCCTCAATAAGGCTTTAATATTCAACATGACGCAGCTCAAATACATTTCTTTTCCCCTCTGGCCTCCAATTGCTTGTCATCAGGGACACCCTTCTGGGATTCGGCTTTCCTCTCTTTTTGGAGATAAGTCCATTTGGTCCTTCATCTCTATAAGCGTGAATCAACCTCTGAGTGTGCCTCAGAGACAACCCCCAAATCTCACTGGCTTCTCTCTGTTTTAAAGTTTTACTTTCCACTTTCTCCATGATTGAAGTTCTCTCTACTTCTTTTATGGCCATCATCGTCTCCAAAATTTTCTTTGCCTCCAGGGCAATTCCTAAAAGACGACATTTTAGTGTTGCAGGATTTGTGACATTATCACTTTGCGTTTACATTAATTTAATTTGAGTTGAAAATTATTTGTGCTTTATGGTACAATTAGCGGAAGATATAATTTTTACAAGAAAGGGGTATGTTATGGTAGCTGCGTTGGCGGGGCTGTCGGCTGTTGCAGGCCCAATCGTAAAAATCACGGTTTCGTCAACAGTGTTTTGCCAAGTGGGTGGGCGTGTGCTCCGGGGATTTTTCTCGTTTTTGCCGAAGGAGTTGAAGGGACGTGCTGTTAGAGTTGTTCACACTCCTTTTTTCCACTGTATGGGTACTCTTGGTTCCGTTTTTTTTCATTTTCCCTATCCTTTAGTCCCCTTCTTCTATGTGGCCTTTTTTACATTTACGGCGATTCAGCTGCTACTAGCCCGATTCGTCAACGGAGAAGGGCCCCGAGAAGCAGGATGCCTCGTGCCATACACGGCGAGTAACCGCGAGAACTTCGATGAATACTTCAGTGAAACAGCTATAGAACTTAAAGAATTCTCGGCAGCTGAAAGCAAGTTGATGAGTGGCCTACCCAAAATATCAGAAGCGGAGCAAGCCATAATTGCTTGTTGTTTAGGTGGTGATTATACTGCTGGTATCAATCAAGCGCGCAATATAGGGGGGGTAGTGCAAATGCGCCTTCCTTTCAATGATGGGGTTCCCATGGAATATGACCGCGTACTACTACCTTCTGGCTGTGTTCTTTACATTTGCTCAGCAGGGCAGGAGTTACATAGTCGAAAAGTTCCCCTCTTGCTCTATCTAAATCACATTTTAGTCCAAGCAGCCTGTGAGCGATATGAGTACAAAAAAATAGGCAGCTCTCCTGCTCAACTATTTAGGAGAAAGGACAGTTTTGTGCTTGTTGAGTGTTGTCCTGCTTTTGATTGGACGCGCCAGTTTATAGACGATGGGGTGCTTGTTAAAGATTGCAGTCTCTTTTCTTGCCTTTGTAATAGTATGTCTAGGTTTCCCCGTTGGAATTGTTCTTCCGTCATCACCACTCAGGAAGAAGGAAAATGCAAGCAACGCCTGCTTTTTCGTCCCGCGGCATTGCAGAAAGATGGGAGCTTTCGCTCGGTTATACTTGGCGAACAGTCAGGTGCTGGCGGTTTGATGCATCTAGATAATAGCTGGATGGGCCTAATAGCATGTCTTCGCCAGCCAAGTCAGAATATCGAGAAGATTTTTTCGCCGATGAGGAGCCTCCTGAAAAGCGGCGAGGAGGGAATGTCTTACAGAGATCTGCACTCGGCAGCAAAAGCTCAGGATGAGTATGTAAAGAGGCTCATAGAGCAAGAGAGCGGTCCAAATGTTCGAACAAATAGCGCAGCTACCCAGATTGAAGCTTCGCACCCCGAAGAGCAAAACGGAATTTCAAGCGAGCGGCCGGAAAAAGGAGCACCAGAGGCACCAGAGGCACCAAGCGTATCAAAGGGCTAAGTTTGTAAAAACACTTGGTAATGTAGCAGAAGCATGCAGAGTTGTGGGTTATTCTAGAAGTAGTTTTTATCGTTTAAAACACTAATATGAAGCTGGTGGAGAGGAAGTGCGTAGGGATATTTCTCGAAGGAAAGCTTGTCCAAAAGATCGTGTTGACTAATGTATGGAAGACGCTGTCGGTTGCTTTGCCATAGGGAGGTCGGCTTATGGGGCAATTGCGTGTGTCAAACGAGCTAAGAAAGCGGGTGATGATGTTCCGGTGTCTCCACAGGAGGAGTTCGTTCGATCTGGCTGAGGCACGACCTTGGGAAAGGGCTGGAGAAGGAAAAGAAGCACGGGGAGAGATCAAGAGGCTGAGCATTCCGGGTATATCTTTTAGGGTAAGACCCCCACTATGTGGATGCGATCAAAGGAGTAGGCAGAATTTATCAATAAACAGTAGTAGATGCCTAGTTCAAAAGTGAATTTTATCAAATTTTACGACAAAAAAAACGCACTTATAGCAGCAGACATGCTTAATGATGAGGTGGTTTTCTGGTTCGAAGAGCAAGAGTGCCTATTCATAAGAATGCTTACTGATTGAGGGACAGAATATTGCGGAAAGAGAGAAAATCATGAATATGAACTGTATTTGTCGATAGAATATATTTGATTATGCGAGGACAAAGACAAAATCACCTCAGACTAATGGGATATGCGAGAGGTTTCACCAGATCACGCAGAATGAATTTTATTATGCAGCATTTAGAAAAAATTTTATGTGGGCATGGGACAATTCCAAGAGGATGCGGAAAAAAGGAGGTGTCAGGCAGGTAGCGGTTGCCAAGTAAAGCCTCGTCTAGGACACAACTTGTTTAAAAACCAACAGCCAATTTTCGACCAAAAACCCCTTCCTTCAACACTCCTTTTAATATCCACCCAAGAAAAAAGATCCTTGGACCTCTTTTCTTGGGCGGCCGTGTTTCGTTGCAAGTAGCCGAGAAAAGCTTACATCCTCAGGACGCTACGCCGTATTCTATATGACCATCTGAGTCATTCTGATCGATAGGTCCAACACTTCTGATTTTTTCCACGTCTTTTAGATAGTAGGCGTACCACTCTAACTCGTTCTCGAAAGGCTCGGCAATACTTCTAGATGCAACTTCTGTGTTGATTTCCTTAACCTTTTGAAAGGACACATGGGCATAATGCATCAAGTAACTACCAGCCACTACTCCCGTATGATCGTTTCCAGCACAGCAATGAACGTAAAGCACTCTCACTTTACCTTGAGGGATGTTGCGCATATAGTCATGGCGGATTGAGTGAACTAAATCTTTTAACCCGTCCTCAAAGGGGCAATTTAACATCCCTCTTCTTTCCTGCTCTTCGTAGGTAGAGGGGTTGAGGGCACATCCAAGAATAGGATGATGTATAAACTTGCCTAAAGACGGGTTGTCCTCGAAGAAGCTGCGCTCCACACTAATCTCGTCTTCCATTTCTGGTGTTAAAAGGCAGATGTCGTATAGCTCAACTTCTCTTGGCAATCCACCTGACAAAAGTTCTCCGCATTTTGATATGAGCTCATCATATGCAAATTGAGGTGTTTCTGCACCACATTGGGGGTACTGTAGGGGCAAATTGCCTCTAAATAAGCACACATTTTCTTCTTGATCGACTAATCTGACGGACTCAGGATCGAAACCACGCGCATACGCTGAGGAACAAAACAAAAAAATGCCTAACCCAACCTTCAAAAATACTCTCATACCTACCTCCTGAACAGTTAACCTTGAAACCTAATCGTGCACACAAAACACGCAAATGCCCACCCTGTGTCCCCCTTGCATCTTCCCGATTTTCGTAGGAGACAGACTGGGGAGCACTCTTCTTCCACAACCTTATAGGGCTTGTCCTTTTTTTTAGCTACATCTTTAATAATATAAGTGTGCATTTTCTTGCTGGTCGATTCATTATCTGTGGCGATTTTTAAATAATAAAGTTTCATGCCAGATAGGCCTTGCCACTTCTGTGCATTTCGGAGATTTGGTACTAAGGTCTTGTGAAGAAATCTCAACTTCTACTATACTCCTCTCATACATCGGATGCGACGCGGGGTGGAGCAGAGGTTAGCTCGTTGGGCTCATAACCCAAAGGTCGGAGGTTCGAATCCTTCCCCCGCTATTTTTCTATTTGGGCGGCATAGCTCAGTTGGTAGAGCAACGGAATCATAATCCGTCTGTCCTTGGTTCGAGTCCGAGTGCCGCTACTCTCAGGTGTTCTTTCTCTTTTCTGACTCTAAGATACATTCGAAGGCGAGAGTCTCCTCAGTGACGACGTTGGACAGAAAAAGGAGGGCAATTAGGTTAGGGAAGGCCATCAATCCATTCATCATGTTGGCAAAATTCCAAATGAAATGGATGCCCAATATAGCTCCAGGTAGTGTGATGAGAGTGAAGGTGATACGGTAATATTTTGTGGCACGATACCCAAAGAGGTATTCTACACATTGCTCTCCATAATAGGCCCATGCTAAAATCGTCGAATAGGCGAAAGGAATCAGAGCAATCGTCACAATCATTCCTCCGTAAGGAAGGATCTTGTCGAAGGCGTGCAATGCCAGAGACGAACCATCGATGAGTTTTCCGTCTGCCCCCATCTCTCCAAAAACTCCAGAGAGGGCTATCACAAGTCCCGTAATCGTGCATACAATGCCCGTGGTGATAAAAACACTACACATTGAAATGAGCGCCTGTCTTCCCGGGGTATCTGTCTTTGCTGCCGCTGCGGCGATTGGAGAACTTCCCATCCCTGCCTCGCTCGAAAATACGCCCCGCGAAAATCCAAGTTGAACGGCTTGCATCACAGACGCTCCGACGAACCCTCCAACTGCTGATTGACCATTAAAAGCAGATTTGAATATCAGGGCAAAAGCTTGTGGGATCGATGTGATGCGCATGATGATTACACTCATCCCCCCAATCATATAAAATAGTGCCATCGCAGGCACCAAAATTTCGACGACCCTACCGATGCTTTTGATCCCCCCAATCAACGAGACACCAACAATGATCATCAAGATTATACCAGACCACAGGGGATTAATATGAAACAGATCTGCTAGGGCAAGAGCCACCGAATTTGACTGGACGGTATTACCTATCCCAAAAGAAGCGAAAATACCAAAAATAGCAAAGAGGATAGCCGCCCATCTCCATTTCAAGCCATGATGGATATAATACATCGGGCCACCGCACATCTTCCCCTCCTCATCGGTCACACGATATTTTATCGCTACAATTGCCTCCCCATATTTTATTGCCATTCCAAATAGGGCAGAGAACCACATCCAAAAGATCGCCCCCATTCCTCCTAATGTGATTGCCGTGGCAACTCCAGCGATGCTTCCGATACCGATCGTTCCAGCTAGTGCCGTCATAAGTGCCTGAAAATGACTGATATCCCCTGGAGCAAAATCATCGTGGCGCACAAATGCCAGCTTATGGGCATGGTAGAGATAGCGAAATTGAATTCCCCGCGTTCGCACAGTGAGATATAGACCTACACAGAGGAAGAGGATCAAAAGGGGAGCCCCCCACACTATGCCATCGAGGGTATCAACGATATGTTCAAATAGAGGCATGCGCCCATTTTATGAGGTTTGTCTTTTATGTTATACGTCAAAATGTGGTGCTTGGAGTAGAGCATTCGTGCTGAGGTGTGGAATGTGCGCCTTTACCCATCAACAGAATTATTTCGGTGAAGTTATTTGTCATTAATGGGCATGCCCATTTTTGCGCATAGGAAGCGGAGTGTCAAAATTGGGCGCAATACTAGAGTTTTTATCAAACGGGAATAGGAGATGCCGACAATCTCTTTTTTTAAGGTATGAGGAAAGGACGCCGTAGCATCTTCTATCCACTCCGAGAAGGGTGGGGGTAGGGTGTTGGGCAGGGCGTCCAATGGGAAGAATTGGACCCCCTGAGTTTCATTTGACAACGCACAGGTCCCAGAAAGGATGCGACATTCATAAAAATGGGTAAACTTGGTCAAACATTTGGTCAAAAAGTTTTTGGGAGTATATTCTGCAATTTTTCTGCAAGGTACGACGCAGTACCCCGTCTCCTCTTTCATTTCACGTACGATGGCCTGTTCTGGCGTCTCATCTGCATTGATACCCCCCCCAGGCAATACCCAGACGGGCACGTCGCGACGTTTGATGAGCAGCACACGCCCACGATCTTCCGAAAAAACGACCCCAATGACACTCTGCTTGTGACGATTAGGATTGCTACCAGGTGCGCTTCGCGCTTTCATTAAGGTCGAATTCCCTCACCGCTGGATGTTTATGGTTGCCCACAACAGATAGGCGGGCTTCCTGGCGAGATAAAGGCACCAAGTATTTTTCCGCAACGTCTCATATACTTAATCCCTACTCGTGGGGGATGGATGCATGAATCATGTGGGAGAGCTTTGCGCTGATAAACTCTAAAATCTCATCACTATTGCCCTCCTCAAGGTTTGGAACGATCAAATCAGCATATAACTTGCTCGGTGCGACATACTTAAAAAACATAGGGCGTACGGTATGCAAATATTGATCGCGAATCTCGTGGAATTGACGTCCTCGTTCCACCTGATCACGTTCAATGCGACGGCAGAGGCAAATGTCGATATCAACGTCGATAAACAACTTGATGTCACACATGTCACGGATTTCTGGAATAGCCAGTATCAAAGAACCCTCGACGATAAAAATTTTCTTGGGATTGATACTTGTGGTCTCATCTGTTCTGGAATGCGTTGTAAAGTCATAAATTGGCTGTTTGATAGTTTTCCCGGCCTTTAAATCGACTAAATGGGCATGGAGTAGTTCAAACTCTATTGAACTAGGTATGTCGAAGTTGAGTGATTTCCCTTTATCTGTAGAGAGACACGAGATGCCTTTGTAGTAGCTATCTTGGCCAATAATTTCGACATCGTTGCCCAAGTGCCTTTTGAGGTTTCTTGCGAGCGTCGTCTTCCCCGAGCCTGAAGCCCCAGCAATCCCTATGACGATGGAAGGGGAGGCGAAGAGGGGAGTGACGAGGAGCATGAATAAGCAGAGCACCACCCCGACCACACTCCTACCGATTCTCTCACACCCCAAAACCCTTGTTCTCGACCGTTTTACTCGCATCAATTCTAATGTATACTTCTGGCGTCAACTTCGCTGACCGCCACCATTCTAACTTAAGTGATCTTTTATAACAAAAAAACTTCGAAAGAATTATGATTTTAGCACAGTTTGAGGATTTCCTATTGAATGGAAAGAGGTGTAAGGATTTAGAGATGAGACGGTTACTTATGGGAAAACGTGCTGTTGCAGAAGTATTGAAAACAGATTCTAAACGTTTGCGTGTCGTATATACGCACAAAAGAGGAGAGGACCCTCTTTTACAAGCCCTTTATAAAGTGAGGATTAGGGTTGTAGTTGTCCCCAAATCTAAACTCTCCTCATTAGTCCAGTCTGAGTCTCATCAAGGATTTGTTGCAGAGGTCTTTGAGCGTACGTTCCCTACTTTGAATGAATTTTTGTCGCAGATTAGGCGAAAAAGTGTTGTGGTCATGTGCGATTCCATTATGGATCCTCATAATTTTGGCGCTATCCTTCGTGCCTGCGAATGTTTTGGAGTAGACCTGCTAATTTTTTCTAAAAATCGCAACGTTCCTCTCACACCTGTTGTAAGTAAGGCTAGCGTCGGAGGTTCTGAGCTAGTTCCCCTCATATCGGTCTCCAACCTCGCTAATGTTTTAAGAAGATTTCAAGATGTTGGCTACTTCGTGGTTGCTACCGAAAACAACGCACAGAGCCTCTATACCTTTGAATTTCCCGAAAAGACCCTCTTGATCTTGGGAAGCGAAAATAGGGGAATCCAGCCCCTTCTCTCCAAAAAATCTGATTTTCGTGTCACCATCCCCATGCATGGGAGAGTTGACTCTCTCAACGTATCTCAAGCAGCAGCGATTTTTCTCTCTCATTTGCGGGGCAGTGCGTGTGATTGAATCGCCTAGAGCCTGTGGTTGCAAATTGCTAGGAGCGAGGTGGTTGAGGAAAGATTCGTTTGTGCAAACATATTAACTAATCGTTACACGAGTTACGCTCACTCCCCTAGGGTGATAAGGTCGAACCAGAGTTGTTGCTTCCACTCCTTGAGAACGGTTCCGTTGGGTGTGATGATCTCCGCCTTATAGGTCAGGAATCCTCCAGTTTCGAGATATTCTTCACCTAGAAGAGAGTGGGTGACGCTCCCCCATTGCTGGGTAATGGGATAACACTCCCTCTTTTTAGAGTGGTCGTGATAAATAATGTCGAGTTGGAGCAGTAGCCCTTGCTCCAGTAAATTTCTGGGGAGGTTCCATCCAATGATCAGTTCTTCTCCTGTAGGGGGTTTTTTTTGTCTAGGGTCAGGACTTCCGACGAAGGTACTTGCGAGTGTAGATGCATTTACCGACTCTCTTTTGACAGATAGATAATATTTCTCACAGCTACACAAAGGAAGTAAGAGGAGAAAAACCAAACATTGAAACCGTTCCGAGATTTTTTTGAGCAAAGCACCTCCCCAGTTAAATTTCACCCTGCGTAAGGGCAACTCTGCCGTAGCCATGCTTGAGGCCTCGTTATTATTTAGTCTATTTGCGTAGGCTTAAATGGCAGAGTAGCACATCTTCTAGTTATTTGTTCAGGGGGCGCAAAATGAGATTGTTAGAGCTTGCTTAGAGGCGCCTGGATTTTTTGCGAGTTATAATTAGTGTAATTTGTCAGGAAAGGCGTTGATTTGCAACTTCTAAGCTTTCACGGCTTTTGCGAAAAATTCAAAGCATTTTTTTTGTCTTTTCAGTGGCATTCCTGCGCTTGGGGCCTTTTTGATAAATTGATTCCCCCTTTCACTTTTGGACCAGTAGCTTGTTTTTCCGTAGAACCATCCCCCCCTTAGATTCCTTTGCGTCCTATTGAACAAATACCATCGAAAGAACACCTCCAACCGTTGGCAGTTGGTTACAGTCTACCATATTAGTGGCCAAAATGAGCATCGTCCACCCCCTTTTCTTAAGGTGGGTGTGCTCTTTCCTCTGGATCGGGAAAGAGGGTGCGCAGGGCATATTTGAGTTGTTTCAGGCAAAGGGGATGATGGTCGCGGCGTGCTGTCAACATTTGGGCCTGTTTTAGGTGATACCACGCCTTCCCGTAATTTAAGCGGTTGGTACATATGGTGGCGAGATAATACTCCACCGTGGGGTTTGTGGGGTCGATAGCATGGTATTGGAGGAGCACTTCATAGGCTTTTTGTTCACGTCCCATCTGTAAATGGGTAGTAGCGAGCTGCAAGAGACCATCACGAAAGAGGGGGAATTGTTTGAGGACATCTTGTAGTTTTTTTTGTTTATCTAAGATGGAGCGTCTATTCTCATCGACATGGGAAAAGATAACTTTAATTCCTTCAATGTTGACTCTATCATTTAAGAAGTCTTCCGGAGAGACCTCCTTTGATACGAAATAATCTGAGGTGGTATCAGAGATCTCTTCTAAAAGCTTCTTGCCCTCCACGATGCGATCAGCAAAGAGGTAATTATAGGCGAGGAACATTTTTATAAGTGGGTCTGTAGGTAAATAGGGCAACGCTTGTTCATAAAGGTGTATAGAGGTTTGGTAATCCCCCCTTTGCCAGGTGACAGCAGCTTGGTTCATGAAAGCTAAGCCGATGACCTCTTTTAATGTGCGCTGCTGAAGCCTGCGTGTGTTGATTCCCAAGTAGCTTCTGTCGGGGAGGTGGATGCCCCGCGCCGTCGTCTCAATGTTCCAGGCATGCTCTCCCATATTGTAACGGATGAAGATATGGCCTGGAGGGGTTATGATCTCCAGAGGGAGGTCTAGTCGTTGTGCGATGGAAAGGTAGAGGATAGAGACCCCTAGACAAACGCCTAGGCGTTTGTCTAGGACGGAGGGGAGAAAGGTATAGAGGTCGATGTCTTGGGCATAGAGCGAATGGGGAGGGAAGCGGAAGCGCTGTTCATGGAAGATAAAATGGTTGATAGCGCGAATTTTTTCCTCGTGAGAGGGGTGAAGAGGTAGTCTTGCCAAGATTTGTAAAGAAATGAGATCTATTCCTGCCTCATACCGCCTGATTTGAAGGGTGTTATCCTCAAATTGGTAGAGTAGAAGGGCGCGAGCGAGATCAATCTTTTCGGAGGGGAGTGGAATAAGATCATCTTTGTTCCAGATTGTAAATCCCTCTAATTTGCGGTTGGATAGGTGATTAGAGATCTTTTCAATCAGGGAGAGTTGCTCCCCATTCAGTGGGGTGGGCGGGTCAAAGGGTTGTTTATTAACGAGGGCAATGATGGGATCGATCTCCATAGAGGGGAGGGTGAGGTCTTCATCGCAGCAGCCCGTTTCCTCTTCCCGGTGGCGTCGTATAAGTGCCCAAGCGTCGGAAAGGGCCAGTTTGCCTTGGGGTGTATCTTGGTATAAGTGGTAGAAGGCAAGAAGCTGAGCAATAGAACACCGGTCCAAGCTATTGTAAAGCGTGGTTGTGTCGGTGGAGGGAACACCCCACAACATCGTGTGGATAAGGAGAGGAAGGATAAACCATCTTTTTATCATGGGCTCAATCGTACATCTTTGAGAAGTTTTCTAAATACCTCCTTTAATCTTGCATCTGTTAACAGGAGATTCAGGGGATATTTATAGCGGTAATTCCAATTGAATTTGGACTCTGTGCCAGGGATATTGATCCGTTCATCTTCAGAATTTTCCCATGTGAGATCGGGAACTAAGCTCAAGTATTCCTGGAGAAGGTTAACATGAAACAGGCTGCCTGAGTGGTGGTTATCCCATAAAATATTAAAATGTTGCTTCTTGGTCAAACGTGGATAATAGCTCCATCCCTTAAAGGCGGCGTAATCGGCGGCCTCCTCTGGGCAATGTTTCCACCACAGAGGGAGGGTGTCTAGATCGTGTGAAGAGACCGAAGAGATAGTAATCGGAGAATATTCTCCGTAGGGGATGAAGGATCGATCTATTTTCCATCTGCGGTAGTAGCGAAAAATTTTAGTGCCGGGAATGCCATATTCTTCCATGCACTCTCGGACGAAAGGGGGGGGGTCTCCTAAATCTTCTCCGATGGGGAGCATGTTAGAACATTCTATCAGGATTTTGAGTAATTTGCGTCCTTGCCTCTTCATCGTATCTGGCTGGGAGGGGATGAAATGCCCTCTATCTGGGGTCGCTCCGCTGGGCATGGCCCAGATGCGGAAAAATCCCAAAATATGGTCGAGGCGATAAATATGAAAATATTGCGAAGCATGTTCAATGCGCTTTCGCCACCACCTGAAGTTATCTTCCTCCATGGCTTGCCAGTTGTAGGTGGGTAGGTTCCAGCACTGCCCATTGGGGTCAAATGGGTTTGGGGGACTACCTGCCACGTGGGTGAGGTCGAATAATTTTTTGTGCGTCCAGACATCGACGCTATCTGGGCTGACTAGGATAGGGATATCTCCGTATAAGAAGACCCCTCGCTCTCTTGCGTATTTTGACACCCGTTTCAGCTGCATAGCACAGAGGTACTGTACAATTAAATGAAATTCAACCTCAGAGGAGTAGGTGTGATACAGCCTTGACCTCTGCGCAGAGTCACTCTCTTTTTCTTCTATATCCCATTCATTCCACACTTTGTTGTTGTGCTTTTTTTTTAACACCTTGAAGAGGGCATAATCAAGCAGCCACTCGTTCTTTCTTATGAAAGATTGATAATTAGGGGCTTCAATAATAGCAGTTTTGTTTGTTTCTATATAACTATGCAGCCATTTTAGTTTTCCGCACAAAACTTGAGGATAGAGGATGGTTTTTGACTGGTTGAATCTCCCCAAAAATTCTAGGTCTCGTTTTAGGCGGGTGGAGGGGGAGGGGAGGGCATGTAGACTTAGGTAGATGGGGTGTAAAGCCATCGATGAGATAGCGTTATATGGACTCTGATCGAGGCCCGAATCGTTGAGTGGGAGTAGCTGCAAGATGTCGAGCTTGAGGGTGGAGCAGTAATCTATCACGGGAAGAAGGTCTAGAAACTCACCAATACCAGCACTTTTTGTTGTCCAGATCGAAGCGAGGGGAAGGTCAATGCCGTGGTGATTGTAGATCCCCACCTCTTCCCAAGCTTTTGCCGTGAGGGTAGCTTTCAGGCGGTTGGATATATCCATTATTGCGGAACAGGGGGAGAAGCGGGTCTTTTGTATTTGTCGGGGGAGGTTTGCCCGTTGTTAAGTGCGATATGCCACTCTTCCGCCTCTTCGACAAAAACCTCGAGATGTTTTAACAATTTTTCTGACGACAGATTGGAGACATGGAGGTATTTTCTTAAAATGAGAGTGCTTTTTTTTTCGAGGTAGGCGAAAACTCCGCAGGGATGGTAGGTGCTATTCATCTTCAGACCCTCTTTTAAGACATTTTCGCGAAATTTTCCTAGGGGGATCTCTGCAATGAAAGCGACGATTAGGAGGCGCTCCTCATACGTGTCCATCTCGAGCTGTACCTCGATGGTCTCATTTAAGAGCAACTTACATGCACGATTTTTGTCGACATGCAAGGGCTGGTTTATTAGTTCTCCTAAATCCCACAGTAAGGTTTGAAAAACGTCCATAATTTTTATTCGAGTGTATCTTTCTTTTGATGAGGGGAATGCTCTTTCTTTCCCTCCTGCTCTTTCTCTTCATCCTCCAGGTCGCTCAAGGTCTCGATGAGTGAGAGGAGAACTTCTTGACGGTGTCGTTCAGATTTAAAAAGTCTGGGTGAGATGTTGCGCATAGCATCGCGATACTGAGTGAAAACGATAATTTGTGCAGCTACCTCTTCTGCAATTTCCAACGCGGAGGCGAGTTTCATGATTTTATGAGTAGTTGGGTAGCGTTCTTGCAGCAGCACCATGAGCAGGCGAGATAGCACATCGAAATTAACGCGACGTGGGATGACCAACGCCGCCTTGTCAAATTGATTTTTTATTAATGACATGCGGCTATAGAAGAAACGGAATAGCCCCAAAATTGCCTGCATGGTACGGGCCTCTTCACAGAGGCGTTGCAGTTCAGCCTTAGGGATAGAGGGCCCTTTTGCTTTTACGTCGGCTCCGAGGGAGTGTAGGATGAAGTCGATAATATTTTTCATATCTGAGAATTTGAATTTCTTTGCCAACTCATCGAATAGCTTTTGAGCGGTGCGTGGGTTTGTTATAACGTCACAATAGAGCTCTCTCAGTCCTGTTGGGCTCTTTAGGCCCTTCTCAGAGAAACTGCGTACATATACGGCAGTGTTATATCCCGCGCGAATTTCCTTCCCATACTGATCGAGGAGTTTCGTCCTGACTTCGATCAGCTTTCTTACGTATCCCTCTTTGACCTGAGTTAACTTAGTTTTTTCGACATCGATGAGGAAGTCGAGCGCCTCATGCTGTAAATATTTGTCGATATAAAATTTTTGGAGCTTCTCTAAGATGACCTCATGCGTATCGTCGGGTTTAATATATTGAGAGAGGATGAAGAGGGTTTTCTTTTGAAATTCGGGGTTTCGTTGGCAGTATTCCTTCGATATCTCCTCGGTAGCGCTGTCGCTCCCTTCTTGCGCATCGGATTGAATAGGTTTTTGAGTTTCAGATTTTTGAGACTTATCTGTTTGGATCACTTGCTCATTTAGAGGGCGAAACTTTCTCCCGAAGTCTCTGTCGGAGAAGATCTGCGCCTCGGCAGTCTGTTCTACTATGCTCTCCTCGCTGGTGACTTGGCGTAGTGAATTCAGGCGCGCTGCGTATTGCTGCAATTGAGCCCTTTGCGCCTCGTGAACGCGCGCATCTTGAGAAGGGGGTTTGTTGACCCCACGAACCTTTCCGTTGCTCATCGATCCCTTTCCACCGTACCCCCCCCATTGTACCAAGTTGTAGGCGTTATGACAATTGAATTCTTCCCAGAGGTTGAATGCGGATTTCTGGGACGATCTCTTGGTAGGAGATGACGGGAAGATCGGGGAATTCTCCTTCGATGAGCTTACGTGCAAAGCGGCGCACATCGATAGCTGTAAGGAGAACTGGTGGTTGACTGCCTGGAGGTGCGGGGAGGATCACTCCACGCATAGCATGGAGAATAAGTTGTACTGAGTCTGGGTCGAGTGCTAGATATGAACCTGCCGATGTTTGCTTGATAGCTCCGCGAATCATGTCTTCGATTTCTGGATCGAGCAAGTAGACAGACAACACTGTTTGACCCATAGAATATTTGTAGCTGATATAGCGCTTGAGTGAGGAGCGTACGTATTCCGTGAGCAAGATGGTATCTTTTTCGCTTTGTGACCACTCGCTGAGGGATTCTAAGATGGTACGGAGATCTTTGATCGATATTTGCTCTTGCACTAACCGCTTAAAAATTTCTGTGAGTTTCTGCAGGGGGACCAACCGGGTCACCTCTTTCACTAAGTCTGGATAAGATTTTTCTACAAACTCCAAGATTGCGCGCACCTCTTGGATACCGATAAAATCTGCCGCATAATGTTTGTAAAATTGTGATAGGTGCAGGATGACAACATCGAGGGGTTTCCAAAACTTAATATTTGCCTTTTTTAAAATTTCTATGAAACGGAGATCTACCCAAAGAGCAGCCCCTCCTATCACATTTTTCGACTTCGTGAAGGGGAGGTTGTAGCGACGTAAGGTCTCTTCAGTTTCATTGGTTAATACCGAATTTTCCACAACGCGTCCACGCACAATGGGGACTTCATTGAGGAGGATGGAGTATTCGTTAGGTTCTAGGGTAGGAGATTTGGTCCGTACATGCACCGCTGGGAAACGTATTCCCAGATCTTGGTACAGGGCATGCCGCATCTTTGGGATTCTCTCTTCAATAAAATTTTTGCTATCTTTGCCTTTACGCATGAGGGCAGCGAGATTTTTCCCTAGTTCGACGATAATGGGTAATATGAGGGCATAATCTTCCACTCCACCCTGCACTACAGCATGCCCTTCTACATCGGTCTCTATAGTGGCAGGGCCCACCGTGCCTGGTGCCACGTGTGCCGTCTTCCTCCGCTCCTTGACCAAATTGCGAAAGCCTATTCCCGCAAAAACAGCCGTTAACACCAAGAAAATCCAAAATGGAAATCCCTCCAAGAAAGCCATGCCCAGAGTGATACAAGACGCGAGGATGAGCCCCTTGGAGTGAGAGAAGATCTGCAAGGAGATGTCTTTGCCGAGATTACCTCCCTTTTTCTCACTAGAAACACGTGTGGTTACTATGCCTGCTGTAAGTGAGATCATGAGGGACGAAATTTGTGTGACCAAGCCCTCTCCAATGGATAAAAGGGAGTATATCTTTGCCGACTGCATCGCTGTCATATTATGCATGGTCATTCCTATCACGAGACCGCCGACGATGTTAATGACAGCGATGACAATGCCGGCGATCACATCTCCCTTCACAAACTTCATGGCACCATCCATCGCGCCATAGAGCTGACTCTCCTTTTGTAGCATTAGACGCAACTCTCGCGCTTGATTGGTGTCGATCACACCACTACGCAGGTCAGCATCGATACTCATCTGTTTGCCAGGCATCGCATCTAGGGTGAAACGGGCAGCAACTTCTGCGACACGTTCAGCACCTTTTGTGACGACAATAAACTGAACGATGGTGATGATGAGGAAGATCACACCCCCGACGATGAAATTTCCTCCTACGACAAAATTTCCGAAAGCGTAGATAATTTTACCGGCATCGGCATAGAGGAGAATTTGACGTGTCGCTGCAATTTCAATTCCCAGTCGGAATAGGGTGGTAATCAAGAGGATTGAAGGGAAAATTGAAATGTGGACCGCTTTTTGAATATAGAGGGAGACCATCAACAGACACACGGAGGCGCTCATATTCACAGCAATCATGATGTCAATCACAACGGGGGGGACGGGGATGATGATCATCATGATGATGATAATGACAAAAAACGCGACGATCACATCGCTGGATCTATTTAGGAGATCGGTGATTCTATTGCTTCCTAACAAGATTTCACAACCCTTGTATTTTACTTAAAAATTTCTATATTATATTCTGGCTCTGCTTGAGCTTCTAGCTGATCAAGCCATTTCAAAACTTCGGCAATCGCCTCATAGGTCTCTTCTGGGATATACTGTCCGATTTGACCTTTATTGTATAGTTCTTGAGCCAATGGGACGTTCCTCATGATAGGAATATTTTCTGCGAGCGCTATTTTAACGATGCTTGCTGCGTACACCCCCTTTCCCATAACTAAGATTTTTGGGGCTGGGTCTTTCTCTGCGTTATAAGCGAGGGCTACTGCAATATGAATGGGATTTGTTATTACAGCTCGAGCTCTTCTAGTTGCTTGCGGTCCCTCCTGGTATGATAGCTCCCTTTGCATTTGGCGCCTTTTTCCTTTCACTTCCGGATTTCCCTCTGTATCTTTCCTTTCCTGTTTAAGTTCAAATTTTTCCATCTTCATCTCTTTGGCGAAATTCTTTTTTTGAAAAATAAGGTCAAAGATCGCAATGGCCAAAAAAAAGATACCAACGCGCACAGCTACTTTGATCAAAAATTCGCTGAAAACTATCGCAGCTCCGACGACTGGCATGTTTGCAGTAGCTACAATTTGCGGCAAACTGTCGTAGACTACGCTGTAAATCAGAATGACCGCACCTAAGATTTTGAAAATCGATTTCAGAAGTTCGATGAAGGTTTTAAGTTTAAAAATTCCCTTGATATTCGTGACGGGATTTAGCCGTTTAATATCGGGCTTCATGGCTTGCATGGAGAAGAGGGGGCCGATGACAAGAAAGCTCACCAAAAGGCCAACTAGGGAAACAATGATCATAAAGGGTAGGGAGGAGTTAAGGATCACATGAAAGGCACTCGACACAAATTGCATGAGATGGACAGATATTTGATCCCCATCTTTTACCGATGAGAAGGCGGCGACCATGTATCCGGCGAGATTTTTAAAGAAGTAGCCAGACGATACTACGATTAAGGCAAATGATGTTGCGAATGTAAATGCCGAAGGAAAATCTTTAGCTTTAGCAACTTGCCCTTTTTTTCGCGCGTCGCGCAATTTTTTAGGGGTTGCTTTTTCAGTCTTTTCTGCCATAAAAGGGGGGCTTAGTCAATTTTTTTGATAATAGATCATTGTCATTAATTATAGAAGTGGTTGTTCCATTATTTTGGTCTCCCACGTTGTCCCTTGCTTCTGAAGGCGCCTGAAAAAAACACTTGCTTTATTCGAAAAAAGATTTGCAAAAAGCTTGGAGTATGCGATTTTGTCAGACAACAGAAAGCTGGGGGGGAGAAGCACGATAAAGGGAGTGACTTATGAAACGGGTGCATCAACCGACTTTAGGCCCTTGCTTTATTTGAAATATCAATTTTTATTGGAGGTGGTAGGATGCTTTCTTCAAATGGACTGACGCGTGTCATTAACAATTTGTGCCTCAGGAAGCCCGCAGAAACGACGCGCCAAGACTGGCTCGATGTTATCAATGAAATGAGTATATCATCGCTTACTGTTGTCCACATCAACAATTGCAAGCGCTGTCAACAAAACATCAATCGCAGTATATCTGATAGAGAAATTGAAGCTTGCCAGCAGGTCGTTGTCTATTCTCTGGCGGAATCTCTCTCTAAAGTCCCCACTAGGTTGCGCGTCGTTTCGCCCGGGCAAGTATCATTGTGCATAAAGAGGATGGCAGAACATGTTTTGGAAGGCATCGTCGAGCAGGCTGAAAATGGGACTCTGTTTCCATTTCGTGCCGAGACATCCTTTCACAGCTGAAGTGGATCGAGACTAAATTGGCGCAAATGCATTTGGGTAGTGGTTTTTTATAGGTTAAGGGTGGAGGTGCGGTTATCCCCAAGGCTCTGCTTCGGAGTCCTTGCACTTAAGGGGGTAGGCAGGGACCTTGCGTCTTTCTATGCAGGGCCCTCTTACCTCTGTCGGACTTTCAATCTTTGCTTGAGCATTTTTCCCTAGGCAGCTTTTTCCTAAATTGAAGAAAAGCTTTTGGAGGTCTTAAGTGTTCATCCGCAAAGAGTTTTTGCGCGTCTTCAGAGATTGCGTCCATGCGCCATTCCCCTTTCTCTTTTTTTGCTACCAACCAATCTTTCCAGGCCTCATGCCATCCCTCGATACACAACTTCAATAGAAAATCTAGAGTGGAGGATTGTTGAGATTGATGTCCTTGCAGTAAGAAGACAACAACGTACAGACACTTTGTTACCATTTTTTTTGAATCATTGAACCTTTCCTCGAGAAGCAAAAAATCCTCAAGGTGGAGACATGCGGTGCAAGCAGAATCCTCATCAGAGTCGCCAAACATACACTTGCAGAAGCTCGCAACGAGTTGTGGGTTGAGGTCTTTAAAAATCTCATTCGCCTCCCCCTCAGGAAGGCGCGCAAGAAGAAACATCCATTTAAGAAACAGGGGGTTGTAAGAATAGAAAAAGAAATGACCAATAAACCCCTCCCTGCCCTTTAAACCACAGCCTTCCCACATTGTCCGTAAGGTCTCGTCTGATACTATTGGATGAGCCAAAAGCTCTAAGAGGGTGAAAGCTTCTCTGCCAGGGGGTGAGGACGAAGAGAAGGTGAGGTCCATATATTTCATCAACGCTTCCTGTGTGGCTGCATTTCTTTCGACGGATTGGGCAAACCTTTTGTGTATGCCTGAATCTCTCATTTTTGCTCTGTGTGGATACACCACATCCGCATAAGGAAAAACCATCTGATAGTAGGAAAGGAGGGCCAAGCCTTCTTCAGGATTTTTTAGCATGTATTCCCTCATCGCTTCGCCTACAAAACTCTCTTCCGCAATATTTTTCAGCCGCTCAGAGAAGAGGGGCTGGAAAGCTTTAAGCGACATAAGTAGTCGTGAGAGATGGGCCGAATCGACGAGGCGGCTCCTAAGCATCTTAGGGTCGGTGGGGGGCTGTTAAGGAAGAAGTCCGTGTCTGCTTGTGAGATCGTTTTTGAACAGTCAGCTTTTTTTTGAAAGGCTCTCTCTTCTAGAAGAGTTGGGGTTGGGGGGGAGTAGCTCTGTGCTGTAAAGGGATACCGCGCGAAGAAACTTAAGAGTTCAATCTTTATAAGCTTATTCAGAGAGCTCTCCGTTATATGCTCCATCACAAGTATAAGTGCATAGTCTAGCGTCCGCATAGGTGGATTTGCTACTTCTAATCCTTTCCCTAGGATGATCCAACGAGGTGGCTCCTTTTTTTTGTGTGGGGCCCTACCTCTATCGCATATGGTCTGTTTAAACTCTTGCGGGTTTATTATGTTGCGTACGCTCTGCAAAATTTTTGGAAATTTTCCCGCTCTTTCACAATCTTCCTGGGCCAGCAAACGATGAGGATCCATATCTTTATCGAAACAGGAAGTGGGTAGAACAAAAGGGAGTATTGCTTTAAGAGGAAATATTGCTTTAGCATAATCTTGGAGGTTTTTCCGTATATCCTCTTCTGTTTGCTTGTCTAGTACCTGTTCTATAACCTGCAAGGGATAGAACCATTGAGGAGGCCACATTCGGCTTTCATCCTTCGCTATCTTCTTTAGGTCATCCAGGCATAACTTCAGAAGCGTCATTTGCTGTTGTTCTAAAGGGAATATATTTTCTAGTGACAGGTTAGCGCGCTGTAATTTTTTGAAAAGAATTTCATAGAACAACTGGAACAGGCGCTGTTCAAAGATTGCTTGTGGTTGTGTTAAACAACCGCCAAGAAACGCTCTACGGATAGTGGGAGCGTACTCCCCTGCCCTGGCCTGTTCGCCGCGGATGGTACGGAAGAGTTGCTGGTAGGTAGTATGATAGGACGTCTTATTGGGGAGTTCATCAGGCGTTGCCTTACTGTTCAACATGATCTGTAAGAGAGCAGCAATCCTTCGGATTTGAGGGTCGCATATTTCACAGTTTTCCCAGAAATTTTCCCAGGTTTTCTTGCAGTTACGACTCGCCTGTGCAAACTGGAGACGAGAATCCAAAGGAAGTTTTTTCATGAATCCCTGTGCCAGTTGGGGGAGTTTGCATAGGTCGTCGAAAGGTGTCTGTTTCTCAGAACCCATGGGTGCTGTGGAAGGGGCCTGCTCAATGGACATAGTTTGCCTCGTCTCTTGATGAACGATAGATGTATAAATTTTAACACAATGGAATTAATCTTTTCAAGGATTACCAGACAATATAATGTTTAGCATAGATTTAATTTAGAACACACTTAGTTAAACAATTGCCAAGTGGATGGATGATGTCTCAGTGACCAACTAGGGAGTTTAAGTGTTGACACCTTGGACCAAACTCTCTTTTTTGTCTTCACAACAGGGATACTTTTCACAAGGGCAAGTTTTGCTAAACAGCAAGGTATTTTCTAGACACAAAGCGCCAGAAGAGAACACCTCCTGGAGTTTCCTGTTACTGGGGCGTTGAGAAATGCACACCCACCCCCGCAGCATCGACATTGATTGTCAACACGCTTATTGAATCTACTCAAGCCAGTTTATTCGCTCTAACTGACAGGTGGTACGTATATTCGGGTAATATTCCATTTTAGGCCTGTTTAGGGGGGGCATTTCTTTTAAAACTCCTTAATTCCCCCCCCCCTCATCAAGTGAGAAGTATCCTAGGGGTGGTAGGTGTCGTCGTTGCGGGAAAGCACTTTCTCCACTGCCACCGCTGTGCCTCTCTTCTGACTGGGTGATGGGCGTCATCACATGATGCGTTCTTCCATCTAAGGATGCGCCCCCACGCACGTGGTCCCTTTGCGCTTTAGATGATTGAGGTTTGGAAGCGAGGCTCAGTTGTTTTTCTATTACCCTTTTCGACAAGCATTCTACACATTCGCAATTATTAACCAGAGCCCGGTTTCGTTTTAATTGCCTTTCCAAATGCTTATTGTCTCTTGTTAAATGCTTATTGTTCCTTGTTAACAGATCGACGCTTTTTCTGATATTTTCGACTTTTTTTATTAACGCTGCTTTGTCACTTTCTAACCGTGCGTTTCTTTCTGCTAACTGGTTGCCTTTTAAAAGTTGGTTTTGGCTTGTTAGCCGATCGATTTGGATTTTTAGCCGTTTGTTTTGGCTTGCTAGCCGTTTGTTTTGGCTTGCTAGCCGTTTGTTTTGGCTTGTTAGCCGTTTGTTTTGGCTTTTTAGCCATTCGTTTAATTGGATTGTTAGCTGTGTGATGTGTTCTCTTGCCGTCTGGGATATCGGTGCAGCGTCACGCGTCCACGTGAGGTGGGCCTCGGGAGCGTCGTCATGCGTCCACGTGGAGCAGGCCTCGGACGGCCTCTGCGTCCACGTGGAGTAGGCCTCGGGAGCGTCGTCATGCGTCCACGTGGAGCAGGCCTCGGACGGCCTCTGCGTCCACGTGGAGTAGGCCTCGGGAGCGTCGTCATGCGTCCACGTGGAGCAGGCCTCGGGAGCGTTACGCGTCCACGTGAGGTGGGCCTCGTGGAAATTCGATGGAGAACACATTTTTAACCTCGCTGAATTGATAGTACCATCACTGAGTGGCACACACGACCATTTTAACAAAAACCACTTTATTTTGCGACTTTTATTTCATTCAGTGATCTTTTCTTTTTGCACAAGAAAAATTAGAAGCCTCATTCCTTATGGGGATGCTCAAGAAAATAGAGTTTGTAGATCGAAAATTAGCTAGATAGTGTCATCGCAAAGGGCGTTGCCGTTAAGATAAGTTGCTGTTACATTGCGTGACTGAATATAAATAGGTGGAGTGAATAGTGAAAAAGCATATAGTATTTCAGATTGGACCTGGCGCATACTAGAATCTTTATTATCAGGTAAAAAGGGGCAATGGGGTGGGGTTGCAAAAGATAATCGTTTGTTTCTCAACGTCATTTTCTGGATCATTTGTACTGGAGCTTCGCGGAGGGATTCGTCTTCGGGGAGTGTTGACAAATAAAGGAAAAATGTTCCTCTAAATGGACCTGAAATGGAATATTGCTCAAATATGTGTGCTGCCCGTCAGTTGGGGTGAATAAGCTGGCTTAAATTGACTCAATATAAAAGATTTGGGTATGTTGGCAATCAATGTTGACGTTTTAGAGGTATGCATTTTTGCTAATTGAGAGGACGGTAATATTTAATTTGCAAAAAATTACTAATTATTATATAATGCATACTATAGTTTGTGTTCAATGTATCTGTTGTTCATTTACTTTAAAACTGAATAGGTTCTCTTTCGCAATACCAACTTATAGGAAAATTTTAAAATATTTAGTGTTGTAATGATTTACGCGCCTTTATTTAATTATTATGAACAAGGTTGTTCTAATGAGCGGCAACCTACCTCGGAAGAACGAGGAAGGATTTGTTTTGCTCAGTTAGAGAAGTATGCCGAGAATTCTGCCGTGTTCTTTACCACACACGTCGGGACAGAAAAAGATGTTGTGAAAAGGAGGTGCTTGGTGGTTCGCTTGTGGTATCGTCTCGTTTGCTCCTTCTCATGCGATAAAGATAAGGTGGCAATGGCCATTTGCGAATTATGGCAACATTGTACTCTTAGCACTTACGATGCAGTCTCTCTGTGCAAGTTGTGTGACTCACTCTCCTCTCTTAAACTGAGGTTAGAAAAAAATACAACAACCCCGTTTATAAATATGGAACGTCTCAATAGATAGAGTGAAAAAAACTATTGAGGAACGCGTCAAGAAGGAGAATGATGCTATTCAGGAGTCAAATGATGCGACGTGTGAAGGGGAGCTTCCACTTACTGCGGTTGAGGAAGAGGTGATAACTTTTTGTTCTTCATTCGAAGAGTACGCTTCCGGGTTACAAAACAGTGCTCAAAAGCATCTAGCTTTGGGTTTCCCCAATAAACGTCTCCAGCAGGTCATTATTGATTCGCGCGGTTTTATGTTCTTAGCTGTAGTGTCAGTTTTTGATGCCTGGAAGAGCGCCGATCAGGCGCCCAGTTTGGAGAAATTCGAACAGCTTGTGTGGAAAAAATTAGAGGGAATAATATTGCGATATAATACCAAAGATGTTCACGAAAATAGATGAGAACTGTCTCCTAAGGGTATTTGTGGTCGGGACACCTAGACCGCAAGGTGAATGAGGATCAGAGGTGGTTTATGTCATTAATGTGCCGGTATCTCCTCTCTGAGGAAATGGCTACGCAGGTATATTTATGTTATTTAGGTCCCTTTTTGGAAACGGCCTATAGGGGGGATTTTCGAGGAAGTAAGCACCGAGAGATATTCCAGCAAGTGGCGGAGTTAGAAGCCCGCTAACTCTAAGGAAGGTGTTGAGGGAATATGGTTTTTGGATTGAAAATTGGCTAATTGCCTGTTCCGATAAGGGGGCTGCTCAAGAAATAAGGGGTTTTGAAAAAATGCTCTTTCGAATGGACCTAAAATGGGATATCACTCGAAATGTGTGTGCTGCCCGTTCTTCAGGGCAAATGAGCTGGCTTAAATTGACTCAATATAAAAAATCTAAGCATGTTGGCAATCAATGTCGATGCCTCAGAGGTATGTATTTCTCAACATTCCCATAAAAGGAGTTTCGATTGGTTTTTCGGAGGAGTATGTAAATTAACATTCCGATATAGGTGGTTGTGTATCTCAAGAAAATTGCATCTGTTCAGGGAGGTAGAAAATATGGCGCAAAGCAAGGCTAAGCGTTGATGAGAGGATATCTGGAGACAAATCTTGGCGGTTCATGTTATGCGCTTAATTTATTGATAATAAGTCTATTGTCAAAACGTCTTCACGGTGCGAGCAATTGATTTGAGCGACTTCCACAATCCTATTTTATGTTCCCACGAACAAATATGCTTGGAGGGATATTTTTCAAAACTCCTTGATTTCTTGAGCAGCCCCCTAATCACACCTATTTCCCGACGAATCCGTGGAGGAAGGGTGTTTGGAAAAAAATTTTTCGCAAACTCGCACCCCTTGCTCGGCATTTTGAATACAGAAATAGCAGTGAGTCATCTGTGTTGATTGTTCAAGGCCTTTTGATGTCCCGTCACAGCTCAATCGATATGAAACTTTCCCTTCCCAATAGCGAGAATCTCCCACCAGTAGGATGGGTGTCGGGGGATGGCCTTCCAGCTTCCGGCGAGCCCCCTCTACGACGCATCCAAAGTCAATTGAGCTTCCCCCCTGAAAGAATATTGGGAGGTCGGCATAAAACTCTGTTTGACTGTCCAGCGAATTGGCGTAGCTGTAAGTCATTTTAGCGTCGACATATGGAGTGTGGAGGTGTTTGGTGCATCTTCCCTCCCCGTCCATGTCCAGGATGTGGGCACATGAGAGGATGTCGAGTTCCTTGGCAACCCGATTTCCAATGTGTAGGATTTCTCCCTTCCCCCCTCCCGTGATGAGGGCTAGAGGCGTCTTGGGATTCAAAAGGGGGTGGGCTGACGTACGTTTCAGATGGATAAGACCTTGCAGAAGCTTTCGCATGAAAAAGTGGGCATCTCCTACAGGACATTGGGAACCGTAGATGCCTATCACGGTAGATTGCATAAATCTCTTTGCTAGAGGAAGGGGGACAAACATGCCAAAATTTCTTCCTGGCTTTGGAGTGTAACGGAGGAGTTGGTGGTTACATCCATCTAACCAAAAAACGGGGATACCACATTTTGTTAAGTCTGATAGAGTCGAGCGATCTTCACGAGAAAAGTATGTATCACAAGAAGATTGGGGGTGCTGGAAGTAGATGCCTTTTAAGCAACGATGGACTCTCTCATCCAGAAGTATTCCCTTGAGGCCGGGTGAAGGGAAAAAGCGGCTGAGTAGGACGCCCTGACTGGTGATGAGGCCCTCTTGTATTGCTTTTAAATAGGGATAGGCGGGGTGGGTGGTTGGTGGGGCTACCTTCCCCACGTCAGCAGTCTCGGGAGGAGCTTCTTTCCGGCGAGATGCGCCTGGGAGCTGGTCTTGGAGCCACTCTGAGGGCGTCAAATTGAGAAGTTGATCCATCTTTACTACAAATGTTGCGCATTGGCGATGAAGGGGAGCAGGGGCACTTTCCATAGCGTGAAAGAGGATTTCAGGGTTCTTGATGGAGGTTTGTAGTGGAGTTTGATCGGAAAAGAAGAGGTGTTCTCGGTAGGGGTGTAATGCATAAAATTCTAAGGGAATAGCGTGGAGCTCTTCTTTGCTACTTCCATATATCTCATAGATATCTCCAGATGCCCGTGTTTCTGGATCTAGAATGGAGGCGGTGGTGTGTCTCATCCCTCTGGGGAGTAGTTCATTAACGACATGCCCAAAGGCGATGCGAATATAGAGGGGTAGGGTATTGACCAGAAGTAGATTGTCCGCAACCATTTTTTTTCTGTTTTTCCAACATTGCAAGAGTCGGAGGAGTTCTCTTATTCTCATCCCAGGACATTTTAAGGCCTTAGCAAATAGAGGAATTATAGTGTGGATCTCTTTTGCGTATGTCTGTATGCCCTTTTTCAATGGGAGGAATGCAACTACCCTTCCTTCAACCTTCTCCAAGGTCCAACGGGGAGTTTTGCTTTCTCCTAGGGAGAAGAGGGGGATTCCATCACGGTCGGCCCGCTTCAGCATACGGGCGAGGTAGGTAGTACTACGTATCCACCTTCTCTCATCGATGGCAAAGAGTTTTCCGATATAGGCATGGGGATGAAGGTGTGCAAGGAGCGTAATCCCTATGTCGTCAATCGCCTCTAATTCGACGATTACCCTTGCTTCCCTCTTAGATGGAGAGAGCTCATACTCCTTCCCCACTCCATTTACACCCAGTTGTGCTAGGGTACTTTTGAGATTGAAGAGGACCTTCCCTTGTCCCAGGGAGAATCCCAGAAATCGGGGGGAGATATTTTCGATGATGACCACCGCCCTGTAATGTTTTTCGTCTATCTTCCCAATTGATAAAATTTTCCCATCTAACGTGATGAGATCATGAGCGGAAAATTGAGGATGATAGTTCATGTCGTCTCTACTAAAAAGTTGCCCCTAAAAAGGAAAATCGGGAGTAGGGGAGGGTATCATAGATCGAGTTTTGCTTGTAATGTTATTTTTTATTGGGTAAACTTGCCGGGTTTATGGTAAGCGGATTGATGAGACCACGTAGCTTCGGAACACATGATGGCAGCTTTCATGCGGACGAAATTACCGCATGCGCCCTCCTTGTCATCTTTGATAAGATTGACCTGGACAAGGTTGTGCGGACGCGAGATAAAAGAGCGCTTGATGAGTGTGAATATGTTTGCGATGTAGGAGGAGTTTATGATACTGAATGCAAGAGGTTTGATCACCATCAATCTGAGTATCGAGGGGAGTATAGCAGCGCGGGAATGATTTTAAAATATCTTAAAGAGCAGAGGGTGATTGAGAGGCGGTTATATCACCATCTCAACGCCCTCCTTGTCAAAGGGGTGGATGCGGTCGACACCGGCAAGGCGCCCCCCCAGTTGGGGCACAGTACATTCTCCTCGATTATTGCTAATTTTGTCCCGATACGTTACGACGCGGAGCCTCAGACGTTGCGGGAGGCATTTTTTCAGGCTCTTGATTTCTGCATAGGTCATATCAAACGTCTCATCACGAGGTTTTATTATATTCAAGAGTATCGATCTGAGGTTAAGGCTGAAATGAGCAAAAATGCAAAAGTGATGTTTTTCGATCGATCCATGCCTTGGCTCGAGCTCTTTTTCGAACTGGGCGGGCGCACGCACCCTGCCATTTTTATCATTATGCCTACAGGGGACCAATGGAAGCTACGCGCCATCCCTCCCACGTATGAAAAACGGATGCAGGTACGTGTGCCTTTGCCCAAAGAGTGGGCCGGTCTGATTGACGGGGAGCTAAAGGAGAAGTCGCAAATCCCTGGGGCGGTGTTTTGTCATAAAGGGAGGTTTATCTCAGTTTGGGAGACGAAAGAGGACGCAATTAAGGCGTGTGAGTATGTTTTAAGAGGGGAGAAAGGGGGCAATGGGCACAATTTTTAGCAAGATTATTCGAGGGGAACAGCCTGCCGATAGGGTATACGAGGATGAGCGTTTGGTTGTGATCAAAGATCTTCACCCTCAAGCACCGGTTCACCTCCTCTTCATCCCAAAGAAGGAGTATGCAACTTTACAAGACGTTCCTCAAGAGGAGCTTCATATAATATCGGAGATGGTGGAGGTAGCTCAGAGGCTCGCCATAAAATTTGGAGTTGCAGACAACTATCGATTTTTGACGAATGTTGGGAAGAGTTCTGGGCAAACAGTTTTTCACCTCCACTTCCACCTCATTGGGGGGAGGGCTTTAGGCTCGATGGCATAGCAACCATGTTTTTGATGCGCATTACAAAATATAGTGTGGCCTTTGTGTGTGTGTGTAGCGTCTTGCTTTTTTGTGGAGAACAGGAAGCTATTAAACGGGTGATTTCCCACCTCTCCATTCGAGATTATCATACGGCCCTCGAAGAATGTCGGGTAGCATTGACCACATATCCCAAGTCCGAGAAGCTAAAGAGAGTACATATTCAGGCTCTTATTCATAACAAAAAAATTGATGAGGCAATCTCTTTTTGGAAAGAGAGTGAGTTGAGAGAGTGTCCCGAGAATTTTGAGCTATTGGAGATGCTAGCGTGGGGGGTGTTAAATGGGGCAGAACATTCTCCACAACTCATTGTAAATCAATCATCTTTGATTAATGCATTTTCCACTAACGACGTGCGCGCTGTGGAAATTCTCATCAACCAACTCCGCTCCACAAATTCTACCACGCGTGCTATGGCAGCACAACTATCATCCCGCTATCGGGATGAGGCTTTGGTCGAAGAGCTCAAACATTTGCTCAAAGTAGAAAAGGTCTGGTTTGTTCGGTTGGAGGTCATTCGGGCACTCGGAGCTATGGAAATCAGGGATATCGAAGATTCTCTGACGCATATCATCTGTCAGTCGCGCACCACGGCCGAGGAGAAGGCTGCTGCTATCGCTGCGCTCGTGCTCATTTATGAAGATATCGACGATCACGCGCTCCTCGCTCTTATTGAATCGGGGCGTGCAGGGTTGCGTTATTTGGCCTGCCAAATTATCACCCACCTAGATTTGAAAAGGTTTAGCGTGGCAATTATCAAGCTTTTGGATGATCCTTGCGTAGATGTGCGTATCGCAACACTCAATACCCTCTATTTTTTAGGGTTAAGTAATTTGAACTCCCTCCACCTGAATAAGGTTGTCGACCTCGCCTCCGATTCATACCCTGCCGTTGCTCTTACCGCTTCTTGGATCATCTCCCAATTTGCTCCCGACATAGCATTAAAGGTGGTGAGCAAGCATATCTACTCCACCGATGATCAAAGTCGTCGTTTGGCTGCCCTCATATTGGGAAGGATAGGGGGGGCAGATTCCCTCCTTAAAAAGGAGGTGGTGCAGATTGCTTTAGATCCCTACGTAAAGGCCAACCTCGCTCTTGGGATGATATGTCAGGGAGGGGGGCTTTCCGACGCAGTGGAGCAGCTCTACACCTTCATCGTGATGAATAGAGAGAATGTGATGTGGGAGAGGTCAGAAAACCCGCTCTTTGAGCTGCTCTCTCCCTCTAAAGTTTACCATATACCCTATGTTCCCCAATACCCGACCATGGTCGACCACCTAACTCGTCTCAAAATTTTGGAGAAGTTATCCATTTTAAAACATCCCCGTGCTGAAGAGGCGATCAAGAGTTTTCTTACACGTAATGTTTTGGGTGTACCCTATCAAGCTGCAACTCTCCTCTTCCAAGAGGGGGGAGAGGATGTGGTAGATATTGTAAATAATTTAATGAACGAGCATGATGAGAGTATACGCATTCAGGCGGCACTAGTTTTGGCTTTTTGGGGGGAAGAATCAAAGGCGGTTAATCTTCTCCATAGCCATTACCACACGGCAAATCAGGAGATGAAAATTCATATTTTAAGGGCTTTAGGTTATATTGGCCATCGAGATTCGATCCCTTTCCTCGTCAATTTACTCGAAGAGCCCTATCAGATTTTAAAGGTTGTGGCAGCAACCGCTCTAATACAATGTGCGTACCATTAATGAAATTGATTGAAGAGATACAAGAACAACTTAGATTGCATGCGATCCAGGGGTGGCTCCTCTACGATCTACACGGCTCAAATGAGCTGGCCATCTCTATATTTAGACTTCCCAGAGACACCTTGATGACTCGCCGCTCTTTTTATTGGATCCCTCAACGAGGCCTTCCAGTTAAGATCATTCACAAAATTGAGGAGCATAATCTCGACCATCTCCCAGGGGAAAAGATGATCTATTTGGGCTGGCGTGAGATGCATCGGTATTTGCAACAACTGCTAAATTCTTGCAAACGGGTTGCGATGGAGTACTCTCCCTACCACTCTATTCCCACTATCTCTAAAGTCGATGGAGGTTTAATCGACTTAATTCGCAGTTTTGGAGTTGAAGTGGTAAGTTCCGCCCCATTCCTTCAACTTTTCACTTGTGTGTGGAAGAGGGAACACTATCTCCTCCACAAGGAGGCAGCTCAAGTTCTAGACGGCACGGTGCATGAGGCATGGAAGCTAATTATCTCCTCGCTGAGAAACGGAAAGACATTGAATGAGTACGATCTCCAGCAATTCATCCTCACTCAGTTCGCAATGAAGGGGTGTGTGACTGAGGGGGTTCCGATTTGTGGGGTAAATGAGCATTCTGCCGACCCTCACTACATTCCGCAGAAAGTAGGGTCAAAAACAATTGAAGAGGGAGATTTAGTTCTCATCGATGTGTGGTGTAAAAGAGACCTTCCCGATGGGGTCTTTGCTGACATTACCCGTTTAGGTGTCCTATCTCCTAAACCCCGCCCCAAACACGAGAAGATTTTTAACATTGTGGCTGACGCACAGAGGGTAGGGATCGATTTGGTTAGGGAGCGCTACCAAAACCGTCAGGAGGTTAAGGGGTGTGAAGTGGACCAAAAGGTGCGAGAGGTGATTGTACAGGCCGGGTATGGCCCCCACTTCATACATCGGACTGGGCATAATATCCATACAAATACTCATGGTCCCGGAGCGAATTTGGACTCATTGGAGACGCAAGATGATCGCCTACTCATGCCAAGGACTTGCTTTTCAGTAGAGCCGGGAATCTATCTACCTAGGGAGTTTGGAATGCGCCTTGAAAATGATCTCTACATTCATGAGGATGGTAGGGTGGAGGTCACCCTCCCCCTACAAAAGGAGCTGATGACCCTTACATGACGTCGATGTATTATAAAGATCGTGAAGATGCGGGGCAAAAACTGGCAAAAGCCCTTCATATTTATCGCAATAGAGAAGATACCATCTTATTAGGGTTGGCGCGGGGAGGGGTAGTTATCGCGGCGGCGGTCGGTTGCGAGCTTTCTCTCTCTTATGACCTGATCGTAGTGAGTAAGGTGGGGGCCCCAAATAATCCAGAAATTGCCATTGGTGCGATCGCAGAGGTTGGTCAAGGGTACTTCAATGAGGAACTCATCTGTGCTCTAAATATTTCTCGCGATTATCTAAAATGTGCGAGTGATGCGAAGAAGCGATCCCTCAAAGAGAGGGTAGCCCGTTACAGGAAGAACCGTAAGATTCCGGAGCTTAAAGGGAAGAGCGTGATTCTTGTCGATGATGGGGCTGCTACAGGGGCGACGATGATCGCTGCAGTGTATGCCTCTCGAGCGAGAAGCGCCAGGGAAGTTGTCGTTGCTGTCCCCGTAGCTCCCTCCAACACTGTTCGAAAGTTGGAATCTACCGCAGACAGCCTCGTATGTCTCTACTCTACAGAGCACTTTCGGGCGGTCTCTCAGTTCTATGCCACTTTTCCACAGATTAGCGATGAAGAAGTTATGCAACTCCTTTAAGAGGAAATCGTGAATAAGGTGTCGCCATTGATATCCTCTCCTTATAAGACCCATTGTTCAAAAATGTTTGTAATTGTTTGATAACAAATTTCTTGCAAAATATTGTCGTGGTACATGTAATCCCGATTTGGATGGCTTCAAAACTCTATTGTGAGCCCTTCCCGAATAGATCAATTATGTTGACCTATTATGTTGACCTAATTGAGTAGTTTATAGCATCCTCCCCACAGATGTGTGCGTGTTGTGAGATGGAAATAAAGCCCTACGGATCTTGGAGTTCTCCTGTCACCCCTTCGATGCTCGTCGAAGAGGCGGTTAAATTTAAAGATGTCTGTATTGATGAAGGCACCCTATATTGGGTTGAAGCTCGTTCCGCAGAGAATGGGCGTTCGGTGATCATGAGGTGGAAAGATGGTGTTGTAGAAGAGCTCCTGCCTGCGCCCTACAGCGCAAAAAGTAGGGTTCATGAGTATGGAGGGGCTTCGTTCATAGCGAGCGGCGGTGTGCTCTATTTCTCTAATTTTCAAGATCAGCACCTTTATTCTCTCTCTCCTGATGGGGAGATCTCTGAATTGAGTCGAGCAGATTGTAGGCGATATGCCGATTTTGTTAGCGACTCAAGGCGTGGTCTCCTATATGCTGTGGAGGAGGAACACCGATCATCCCATGAGGTGGTTAACAGACTGGTAAAGGTTGATCTCCGAACGGGGGAGAGTGCGCCCATTCATGAGGGGTGGAATTTCTACGGGATGCCTGTACTACACCCCAAAGGGACGCATCTAGCCTTTATCACCTGGAATCATCCCAATATGCCCTGGGATGGGTCTACCCTCTGGGTGGGGAGGGTATCTTCCGATGGAGCCCTTATCGATCTAAGGCGTGTAGCCGGCGGCGATAGCGAGTCTATCTTTCAGCCCCAGTGGAGCAGCGATGGGACCCTCTACTTTATTTCAGATCGGACAAAATTTTGGAACATTTATCGTGTCGGCAAAGGGGGCGTAGAGCTGTGTTTTGCGATGAATGCAGAATTTGGCCAGCCATCATGGGTATTGGGACTCTCACGCTATGGATTTTTACCGAGCGGAGATATTGCCTCCATCTATACCGTTAATGCCACTGATGCTGTGGGTATATTGGATCCAGATGACAAAACATTAGCGAACTTATTCCTCCCTTTCTCGAGTATTACTTATCTGAAGGTTTACCAAAATAGGCTCTACTTTGTGGGGGCCTCCCCCGCAGAGGTCCCTACTTTAATATGCTTCGATCTTGATAAAATTACGTTGGATAGGATACGCAGTTCAAGGGAACTCTCTCTGGACCTCGCTTACGTCTCAATTCCGAGAGAGATTGAATTTCCCACTGAAGACGGCAAGAAAGCTTTTGCTCTCTTTTACCCCCCTAAAAATGACAATTTTCGCTGTGCTGAAAAGCCCCCGTTGATCGTCAAGAGCCATGGAGGACCATCCTCTCACGTGACCTCTGCCCTTGATTTGGAGATTCAATTTTGGACAAGTCGTGGTATTGCCTTCCTTAATGTAAATTATGGAGGAAGTACTGGGTATGGGAGAGAATACCGGGAACGCCTCAAAGGCAATTGGGGGATTGTTGATGTGAGCGATTGTGCAAATGGTGCTCTCTATTTGGTAGAGCAGGGGAGTGTGGACCCCAAAAAGATGGCGATCAGGGGGAGTAGCTCTGGGGGGTATACTGCCTTAGCTACGTTGGCCTTTAAAAATGTGTTTAGCGCTGGAGCTAGCTACTTTGGCATTAGCGACTTAGAGCTTCTCTCCCAAGATACTCACAAATTTGAATCCCGCTATTTGGACTATCTGATAGGCCCATATCCTGAGCAAAAAGAGCGCTATGTACGCTGCTCTCCAATTCACCATCTTCATGCGCTGTCTTGTCCTGTCATTTTATTCCAAGGGTCCGAAGATAGAGTGGTACCCCCGGCCCAATCTCAAGTTCTGTTTGACGCACTGAAAAAAAACAACATTCCGGTTGCGTATATCCTTTTTGAAGGGGAACGCCATGGATTTCAACTGGCAAAAAACGTTAAAAGATCATTTGAAGCCGAACTCTATTTTTATTCCAAGATCTTCAGTTTCCATCCCGATGATTACTTAACACCGGTAACAATACACAACTTTCCGAGAGAAAAGTAGGTTAATCCTCTCATAATCAAGTAGAAATATAGTGTCTACAAAATATGGAGTTCGATGCAGGAGTTTTTGCGTTTTGATATAGCTCGATTTTTTAACAACTCTTTTTGAGCATCCAGCTTTGGAAGTAAAATTAAAAATTTTTTATTTAAAAAGGGAGCCAAAACATGTTTTGAGCGGGTTTTGTTTGTTTTTGTTTTTTAAAAACAAAGTTTTTGTTTTTATTTTTATTATTAAAATACATATGTTGAAAGTTGTAGAACAAAGTAAGATTTTAAAGGTTGGTTGTGGATTTAATCTTTAAGATCGAGAATTGTTAAGGAATGCCAAATAAGGAGCACAGCAACATGCCTGTTAAGAGAACAAGAAACAAAACGGCTGCACCGAGAAAGGCAGCAAAAAAAACCGTTAGAAAATGTACTGGGCAATGTCGATGTATAGGCAAGACAACGGCAAAAAAGGTAACAAAAAGAACCCCAGCAAAAAAAACAGTGAAAAAGGGCGTAGCAAAAAAAGCAGTGAAAAAGAGCGCAGCAAAAAAAACGGTGAAAAAGAGCGCAGTACAAAAGAAGAGCAGAACAACGAAAACAGCCTCTAAAAGTAAAACGACCAGGGCTAAGGTAGCACCACGCAAGACGGCGAAGAAGGTAACGCGACGTAAACAGAGCACATGCAAGAAGAGCGCACCTACAAAAGCTAGGGCAGCGAAAAAGTCTCCCAGAAAGAGCAAAGCTAGACAGAGAAAAGTTGCAGCCCCGGCTGCTTAATCCCTCCCCCTCCTCTTAGTTTTTGTATATGCTTTAAGTCGAGTAGGTTATCTGCTCGGCTTTTTTCGCTATAGAGATCACTTGGCCCGCCCGCCTAAACCTCTTTTAAATCTTTTTTGCTTTGGGGTAATGATAATTTCATCCAGTATGGTCTCTGAGCGCATATCTAAAATAGGGGGTATTATTTGTGCAATATCTTCTGGCTCAATAGCATGAGCTGCGTGGTCTCCTGGTTGGAAGTTGAGGTCCTTGTAAAAAGGGGTGCGTACCATACCGGGATGAATGATTGTAACGCGTATGTTTGATGAAGCGCATTCATCACGTAGGCTTTGGGCGAAACCACGTATAGCAAATTTTGAAGCACAGTAGATGCTGCCCATACGCCTCCCTTTGATACCCGCTTCTGAACCGATAAAGATAATGTCGACGTGTCGACGTTTCCTTAGGTGGGGAAGGAGCGTTTTAACTAAGAGGACATGGCTGACGAAGTTGAGGTCTATAAGGGACCGAATTTCTTTAAAAGAGAGCTCTTCTAAGTTACCAAAATATCCCCTTCCCGCGTTGCAAATGAGAGTGTCAACTCCGAAGAAAGGGGAGAGTTTACTAGGCAGTGTTTCGATATCGGACAGATCTATGGAGTAGGCATGGAGGCGAGGATGGGTAGTGGCCATAGTGCGAGAAATCCCCCAGATTTCATCTCCCCTCTCGAGTAGATGGCATGTGATAGCTTTTCCAATGCCTGAGCTGGCTCCAGTGATTAATACCCGCCTCATTGGCATACAAACACCTTGTCTTTAGGGAGTAAAGAGAGGCAGAAAGAGAGCATTTCTCGCTCTTTCAAAGGGGGAAGGAGGCCCTCTCGCCCCTGGCATAGAGTGAGAAGTTGCTCCTGTGGGTTTACCCGTCTCATCTCTTTTAACAGGGGGGGAGAGAGGCGAAATGTCCCCAGCGTGATGGAATGAGGATCTTTGATGAGGGACAAAACGCGACGAAAAAAGGGGCGATACAGATCTTTATAATCTCTAGTGTAGATTATGGGGTCGAAACGGAGGCCAATATTCCACCCTTCTTCCTGCAATCGCCCCATTGCTTGGAGGCGTTGCGTCAGGGAGGGAGCGTGTGGCTCATAGACGCTGGCGATTTTTTCTGGGTTGAGCGAGAAGGCGATGATACAATTCTGGATAGGGCGAAGTTGCAAAAGTTTGTGAATATTGACACTCTTTGTCCTCAGTTCCAGGACAGCTGTGGGATGTTTCTCAAAGAGCGGGAGAAAATAATCGAGAAAATTAGTGTAGCCCTCCAAAGCGAGGCTGTCACTATGATACCCTGCAAAGAAGGCGGTCGAATCTTTTCCGATTTTCTCCAAAATGGCCTTTTCAAAGTCTGCGAAATTTAGAAAGAGGACATAATGGGCAGAGCGGTACATTCCCTGTAGGTAACAATATCTGCAATCGAAAGGACAATTTAGAAGATGGGAAAAATAGTAGTTATGAGGGGTGCCAAATCCGAATTTGTAGGGGATTTTGTAGACGAGCCTTCCCCTCTTTTGAGCTAAAATTAGGGCTCTTCGATGTTTTTGCAGGGAGAAATGGCTTCCGTGGCGGTTGAAAATCTCTCCATAATGTTTAATAGGGATCACTTTTGCTTTTAATCTCTCTTCGAGCAGGCGGGTATGGGGGTTTTTTAGAAGGCCCTCTTCAACGTAGAGAAATTTCATTGAGATATGCCTGTAAAAGTCTTAGAACCCCTTTGCCCCCTCTTTGGGAGGGTAGGTTGGAGGAGAGTGGAGAGCGGTCGGGACAGAGCATCTGCCACCTTTGCAAGAGGCGACTTAATTGATGGGTTTCGCTAGCACTAAAGTGCCACCTCTTTTTCATTGTATCTAAGAATGGGATCTCTTGTGGAGTGATGCGCGTGATCAGATTATCCATCTCAGATAGAGTGTCTTGAATTATCCCAATATGAGTGGCAATCAAATCCCGGACTACTCTCTTATTTATATTCTTCGCGGGGTTCTCTCTATTATCTGAAATCACTTTGAACACATGGACCAACTCTAGAGGGGAGATTTGAGTGGCAATAGTGAAGAAACCAGCCGCCTCCATGTCGTGGACAAAGGAGCCTTCATAGAGGGTAGTTGGGCTGTCCACCGTCAGACATACTGAGGTATCGCACGAGAAATCAAAAGGAAAACTGGGAAAAAATTCTGTTTGGCAAGGTTTGTCCACAATTTTGTGTGCAAAGAGGGGAGTATTCACGGGAAGTGTGGGATGTCCCCCGATGCCCACATTGAGCCACCCATGCCACCCTCTGTCGTGATCCGCTCCGGCTAAGTAGCTGCATGCGGCTCCAGCCCTCACTCTCCCCACTCCGGAGATGATGAGTTTGACCCCCTCATTTTCCCAAATAGGAAATGGGGCAGGAGAGGAGGCGGCTTTTAAATTAAACGCGTCGATTAGGGGAGTTGCCTCAGCTTTCAGGGCGACTACGATGCAAATTGTCATAAAGCTCCCTCTTGGGTCTATTTAATAATTTTGCTGCGACGACCATGGCCTCCTTTGCATTGATGCCAAAAAACCCTTGCAACTCTTCCATCAGGGGGCGTGGATCGCGTTGTAACTCCTCCCCGCTAGGGGGAAGAATCAACACAAATTCTCCACGAATCCCCCTTTTTTGAAAATGATTGAGTAATTGTGTTGAGGATCCGTGCACCATCTCCTCGTATAATTTTGTCAATTCGCGTGCTAGGAAGATTTCTCGGTTATCGGGGATGAGGGTGAGTGTTTTTAAAAGGTTGTGGGGTGATACGTAGGCCACAGAGGTGCTATGATAATAGAGCATGTCGATGAGTTGTCTAGTGAGTGCCCCCCTTCTTTTTTCCAAAAACCCAATAAATTGAAAGGGGCCTTTGATGCCGTAGAGGCTAAGTGCTGCAATGAGGGCGCAAGGGCCGGGGATGGTTTGCATCGGTATTGCCATGTTGCGGCAGGTGGTGATAAGGTCGGCGCCAGGGTCACAAATGCCGGGTGTTCCAGCATCTGAGATAAGGGCAATGCGCTGGCCCGACAGCAACTTGCTCACAATCATTTTTTTGCGTCTTTGTTCATTGAATTGATAAAAACTGACCATGGGTGTTTCAACCTCAAACGTCTTAAAAAGCGCCCGGCTAGTTCGGGTATCTTCCGCAAGCACTAAATCGCATGTCTTCAAAGTTTCGATAGCTCTAAAACTAATATCCTTTAAGTTTCCAATGGGAGTGGAGACGATATAGAGCATGCATTCCTGAAAGGTTGGGTAATAGATTAACAAGAGAGAGGTGGCACCCAGATTCGAACTGGGGATAGAGGCTTTGCAGGCCACTGCCTTACCACTTGGCTATGCCACCACTAAGGGGCCATTATCAAGGAATTGAGAAATTGGGTCAACAGGGCAAAAAATTGTGTAAGCGCAAAGTGATAATGTCGTAAGTCCTGCAACACTAAAATGTCGTCTTTTAGGAATTATTCTAGAGGCAAAGAAAATTTTGGAGACGATGATGACCATAAAAGAAGTAGAGAGAACTTCAATCATGGAGAAAGTGGAAAGTAAAACTTTAAAACAGAGAGAAGCCAGTGAGATTTTGGGTTTGTCTCTGAGGCATACTCAGAGGTTGATTCGCGCTTATAGAGATGAGGGACCAGAGGGGCTTACCTCCAGGAGGGAAGCCGAATCCCAGGAGGATGTCCCTTGAGAAGTGAAATGAAATTGTGGAAAGGATAAAGGAAAGGCATCCTAACTTTGGTCCAACATTTGCAGGGGAGAAGTTCAAAGAGGAGGGTATTTGTGTATCGAGGGAAACATCCAAGGAAACTCATGATTCAAGAAGGGCTGTGGAAGGCCAAAAGGGGGAAAAGAGAAAAAATTTACCAGAGAAGGGTTAGGAAAAGCAAAGAAGGGGAACTTGTACAGGTCGATGAATCGTTTCACAATTGGTTTGAAGACAGAGGGCCTAAGTGTTGTCTTATCCGATTTGTAGATGATGCGACGAGCAAGATCTTACACGCAAGATTTTGCGAACAAGAAAGCACAAATGATTATTTCATTTGTTTGGAAGGGCATTTATGTAAACATGGGAAGCCTACAGAGCTCTATTTTGGTAAGCATAGTGTATTTAGGGTTGCTAGGGGCGGAGAGAGTAAAGGAGTCACACTCTTTCACCAAGCTCTCCATCGGTTTGATTTGTGCGCATAGCCCACAAGCGAAAGGAAGGGTGGAAAACACGGGATGTTACAAGACCGTCTTAATTAAAGAGGTGAGACTTAGAAACACTTCATCAATAGAAGAGGCAAATCGTTATTTAGGCGAGGAATTTATAGAGGTGCATAATAAACAATTTGGCAAGGCTGCCAAGGATCCTCAAAATGGGCATAGACCCTTAAATCCTAAAGAAGATTTAGAAAAAATCCTGGCCATTCGAAGTGAAAGATGTATCTCTAAAAGCCTTAGCATTCGATATAATAATCAGATCTACCAACTCCAAACAGAAACTCCAAATCGTTTGAGATATAAAAAAGTTATAGTCATAGAAAAACCTGGGAAACCTTTAGTCGTAGAGTTTCAAGGCAAAGAAATTCGCTATGTTGTATGGGAAGAATACCAATGCGGTGAACCAGAGATCGTAGATGCCAAGCAATTGGAGGCCAGAAGGGAAAAGAAATGTATTTGAGTTGCGTCATGTTAGTTTTGCGGTGACACTCTGCAAAAGAGTGGCTTGTACCTTGGAGGATTGGAAAGTTTCTTAAGAAAAGTGCGCAGTCTAAAATTAATGAGAGTGCTACCTATAGGACGCGTGGGGCTTATTTCGAGATTGGTAGTTTGATGTTTGAGGTCTTGGCTTGACTGTCCTTCGATTTGATTCTAATTTTTCGCTCGTATAGACTGATGCTTTTATGCGCAAAACCTTAAAAGAAATCGCCTATTTTTTTGGGCAAAAGTCGTATCGGGAGGGGGTAGTGTGCCATGTTGCTTGTGATAGTCGCATGGTAGAAGAGGGCTCCCTTTTTTTTGCTTTGGAGGGGGAGAATAACGATGGGCATCTTTTTTTGAGGGGAGTGGCCGAGAAAGGGGGGAGCGGAGCTGTCGTCTCTACCAATTATAGAGGGAGAGATTTTGGCCTCGAGTTAATCCGCGTAGAAGATGTTACTCAGGCTCTACAAGCATTAGCTCGACATGTGTTTCGAGGAATAGGTCCCTATGTGATAGGTGTAACGGGATCTGTTGGGAAGACGGCAACGAAGGAGTGGATTACAACGCTTCTTTCAGAAAAAATTCCCGTTGCGAAAAATAGTGGGAACATGAACTCTCAGGTGGGCCTTCCCCTCACCTTGCTGAATTGGGCGGGAAAGGAGAAGGTGATCGTTTTAGAGATGGGAATGAGTCGAGCTGGGGAGCTGCGCCGCTTGGTTGAGATTGCCCCCCCAGATTTAGGAGTTTTGACGAATATTGATTGCCAACATGCTATCTCCTTTGCAGATTTGGAAGGGATTGCTTGTGCGAAATGTGAGATGTTTGCGTTGCCTAAGACAAAACGGGGGATATTTCACCTCTCTACAAAAGAGTTTTCCTCTGTGAGAAAGCTTTCCTTGGAGAAAACGTGGTACCATTTGAATGATGCTCAGGCAGATTATACCTTGAATAGCCTTCCCTTTGCTCTTCCCTTTGTAGAATCTCACTTTCGGGAGAATATTTTGGCCGCTGTGGCTGTCGCTCGTTCTTTCGGTCTATCGTGGTCGGAGGTGCATAGCGGCACGAAGAAATTGAGATCATATGACCGCCGTTTTCAAAAGAAAGAAAAAAGGGGGGTCCTTTTTATCGACGATACCTATAACGCAAGTCCCTTGTCGGTGAAAGCAGCTCTAGAAAATTTGCCACAAGGGAGGCGGCGTATTGGAATGCTTGGCGCGATGCGGGAATTGGGTTTCTTTGAACGAGAGGGTCATAGGGAGGTGGCGGAGTGTGCACTCAAATTTCTAGATACCCTGATTTGTATTGGTAAAGAGTGCAGACCCATGGTAGAGGTATTTAGCAAAGAGAAACGAGAGGTAGTTTTGTTTGATGAGAAGGAGCCTGCGGCGGAGTACCTGAAGTCAATAGTAGAGGAGGGGGATGTGGTACTGATTAAAGGGGGAAACAGCATGGAGTTATGGACAATTATTGAGGAGATCTGATGTTGCTCTTTCTTCTAAAATTTTTATCTCTCTACACTTCAATAAAAGTCCCTTTAGTCTTTTATTACTGTTCCACGCGCATGATTTTGGCGACAATTACCACTCTGCTATTCACAATTTTTATGGGGCCCCGATTTATCTCTCACCTCTATCTTTTGAAGGCGGGGGGGGCTCTTCGGGTAGAAAGTAGCCCTATGCTTGCCGAATTACACGAGAAAAAGAGGAAAACTCCAACGATGGGAGGGCTCCTCATCTTATTCGCAATGATTAGTGCCCTTTTGTTATGGATGGATTTACACAGCTCTTTTACGCTGATCCTTTTGGTGGCGACAATTTGGTTGGGTCTCCTCGGGGGGGTGGATGATTACCTCAAAATGAAGTACAAAGATGCAAAGGGGTTGCGCGCATGGGCAAAACTCGGATGCCAAATCCTTTTGGGTATGTTTTTGGGGCTCTATCTCTTATGGCCAGAATGCTCTGAGTTGATACATTATGGCACCTACTTTCCTCCCCCTGTTGCGAAAGGTGGACGAGAGGTGTTTCTGACACAGGGAGTGTATGCTCAATATTTTCTCCCCTTCAAGAAAGGGGCCATTTTTACTTTAACTGGGTGGGGATTGATCATAGGCTTTGTGATGATAGTAGTGGTAGTTACGGGCTCTTCCAATGCTGTTAATTTAACAGATGGATTGGATGGACTGGCTGCGGGGAGTATTTTGCTCGTCTCCCTGGTTTTTGCCTTTTTTGCCTTCCTCTCAAACCACGTCGACATCGCCCATTATCTCAATATTTTGTATATTGAGGGGAGCGGGGAGATTGCAGTATACATGTGTGCTATGATGGGAGCGTGCCTGGGCTTTTTGTGGTATAATGGACATCCCGCTCAGGTATTCATGGGGGATACGGGGTCTTTGGCTCTGGGGGGGCTACTGGGCATTACTGCGATTCTCCTCAGAAGGGAGTTTTTGCTTGTTTTAGTAGGGGGGGTGTTTGTGCTTGAAGCGCTCTCTGTGATCCTTCAAGTTTTCAGCTATCGCTACAGAAATAAAAGGCGGGTGTTTTTGTGTGCACCATTGCACCATCATTTTGAATTTAAGGGGTGGCCAGAGCCCAAGGTGGTCTTGCGCTTTTGGATTATTGGGCTGATCCTCGCCCTATTTGGCATTGCATCACTCAAGTTTCAATGAAAACATTAATTGTAGGTAGTGGAAAAAGTGGTAAGGGAGCTGCGCGCCTCCTTCAGCACTTGGGGCATGAGGTAGTGACAGTAGATCCGCACCCCCATGACGTAGAGAGGATATGCCCTCCATGTGAGGGAGAAAAAGCGTTTGACCAGATCATCCTCTCTCCGGGGATCCCTCCCCACCGTGTTGAAGTTCCCAAAGGATGTGAGATGATAGGTGAGGTAGAACTTGCCTTTAGATATATGCAAAACAAAGCTATTGGAATCACTGGAACTAATGGCAAAACCTCTCTTTCCCTATTGATCACGCATGCACTTAATGTTTCGGGTGTGAGAGCTCGCTCCCTTGGCAATGTGGGGAGAAGTCTATGTGACTATCTCGTTAACCCAGATCCTAAAGAGGTGCTCGTAGTCGAACTAAGCTCTTTTCAGCTTGAGACAGTGATGAGTCGTGCTCTAGATGATGGCATAATTACAAACATCACCCCCGACCATTTGGACAGATATTCCTCTTTCGAGACCTATGCTGCGGTAAAGTGTAGTTTAGGGAAGTTAGTGAAGGGGGAGTTGCTTGTAGGGGCAGAGGTTAACGGGCAGTTTGGAGCATTACTTCCCAGGGAAAACCTCAGGGTGGTGGACGCCGATTTTTATTTACAACTAAAAGAGGAGGAGCAATACTTGCGGCTGCTCGGATCTGATGTGGTGGCGTGTGCCTTTGCAATCTGCGGAAAGTTTGGGCTTACCTGGGAAGAATTTGAGGGAGCTTGCAGGACGTTTCATAGGCCTGAACATCGGGTGGAATACGTCGGTGAGGTTGGCGGTGTGCGCTTCTATAATGATAGCAAGGCGACAAATGTCGCTGCGGCTGTGCATGCTATTAGGAGAATTACGGGGATGGTTTGCCTGATTGCGGGAGGTAGGGCCAAGGGGAGCTCTTTCGAAGAGTGGAGGCAGAGCTTTCCTGGCAAGGTGAGGAGGGTTTTCGTTATTGGAGAGGCTGCGGCGCAGATAGAGCGGGAGCTGATGGGCGCCATTCCGGTGAGGCGTTGTCAAAATTTACAGGGGGCGGTGTGGAGAGCCCATAAGGAGGCTCAATGGGGGGAGGCGGTCCTACTCTCTCCGGGGTGTTCGAGTTTGGATCAATTTTTGGATTATGAAGATCGAGGAGATCGATTTAAAGAGTATGTGTTTAAATTGAGAAAAGTGGACTCATGAATAAGAAAGACATCATTATTGTCGCTGTGTTAATTAATGTGGGGCTTTTGGTGGCTCTTTTTGTTAGCGCCTTGAAGACTGAGCGGAGGGCAAATTCCGTGGAAGGGGGAGGATTCGCAAAACAGGAAATGGTCGTAAAGTCGCCACTTCCCCCCTCCCCAGAGAAGGGCGAGGGGGGAGACCAGATCGATCGAGTTTTGAGCCAATATTCGGTGGAAAAATCTTCTCGAGGAGAGGAAAAGGAGGAAGCATTTTCCCTCTCCACATTGGCACCCGCGCAGGGGAGGCAAGAGGCGGAGAAATCTTCAAACATGTCCGTCGCTGAATCTCGGACACATGTCGTGAAAGTGAAAAAGGGGGATGTTTTGGAGAAGTTAGCGCTCTCTTATGGAGTGAGCGTCGATGAAATTATGGGGCTCAACCAGCTCTCCGACACCCAATTGCAAGTTGGGCAACAGCTTAAAATTCCAAAGCAGAGGGCTGTTGTGAAAGAGCGAGGTGAAAATGGCAAGGCTTCCGATGGTGATGCAGAAAAGTATTATGTTGTTAAAGAGGGGGATAGTCCGTGGAAAATTGCCCAGAAGTGTCATATGCAGGTAGATGAGCTATTGCGCATGAATGACATGGATCATACAAAAGCGAGACGATTGCGTCCGGGGGATCGTTTAAAAGTGAAGTGATGGATCAGGTAAAATCGGGAAGGAGAATCCCCTTTTTTCTACTCACTTTTGTGATACTCCTTTTTGCTTTGGGTGTTCTTATGATCTTTGACACCACTTCCGCAGAGGTGATCGATAAAAACTTAAAACTCAACACCCACTACGCTCTTCATAAGCAACTCATTTATGGGTGTTTGAGTGTTTTTTTGTGTTTGTTGATCTACTTTTTTGGTTATCAAAAGCTTATTGAAATTTCTCCCTACCTCTTTTATGGGTTTACCCTCTTGCTCCTCCTCGTCTTTATCCCGGGGATAGGGCAACAAATTAATGGGGCATATAGGTGGCTTCTGTTGGGCCCCCTCTCTTTTCAACCCTCCGAGTTTATGAAGGTGATCATACCTATTTATTTTATTTGTCTTTTTATGAAAAAAGAGATGGATATGAGATATTTCTACCAGATTATCTCTACTATTTCTGTACCCATTCTTCTCATTTTAATCGAGCCCGATAATGGCTCTGCTTTTATCATTATGGTGACGATGGTAGCCCTCTTTTTCATCTGCCACATTAGGTGGACCTATTGGCTCCTTCCCATCCTCCTCTTAGGAGGCGTTGGAGGAGTTGTTGCGATGCAGATGCCCCATGTAAAGGAGCGCATTCGCACCTATCTACATCCTGAAAAAGATTTGCTCGGTAGGGGACATCAACCCTACCAGGCTAAAATTGCTGCGGGTTCTGGTGGATTATGTGGGCGCGGGATAGGAGAGAGTTTGCAGAAGCTCAATTATCTTCCGGAATCGCGCAGCGACTACATTGCCGCCATTTACGCTGAGGAGTTTGGATTTCTTGGCATGTTGTTTTTAGTGCTCCTCTATCTATCGATCACTCGTAGTGGTTTTTACATTGCGTTCAGAGCGCATCAAAGGGCCGGATTTTATCTAGCGGCGATAATGACTTTTTTAATCTCATTTCAAGCCTTTCTGAATTTGGGAGTGGTCTCTGGATTACTTCCAAGCAAAGGGATAAACCTTCCCTTTTTTAGCCAGGGGGGATCATCTCTCTTTGCCAATTCTATCGCGGTTACATTGATTATGAGTGCCTATCGAGTTGAGGAGCGGCCTGCTGCATCATGGGACGCTTAGAAACACAATCAAACAGGAGGCTAAATATTGTCATTGCGGCTGGAGGAACTGGGGGGCACCTATTTCCCGCGCAGTCTCTAGCCTTTGAAATGCGCAAAAAACACCCAAATATTGAAATCACCTTCATTGGTGCCGGTCTGAAAAATAACAAGTATTTCGACGAAAATCTTTTCGAATATATCGACATTAAGAGTGCAACTCCTATGAAGAAGCATCCCGTAAGGATGCTCAAAGCACTATTTTCTATTTTCGTGGGAATTTTAAGTTGTATGAAACATTTAAAAAGAATATCGCCTCATTTGATTATAAGTTTTGGTAGCTTTCATACCTTCCCGGCCCTCTTTGCGGGAAGATTAAAAAATATCTCTATGATGGTCGTTGAATTAAACGTCATCCCCGGGAGGGTGAACCGCCTGTGTTCTAAATGGGCTCAACTCTCCTTTGTGCAATTTCCTTGCACCGCCAAACATTTGAAGGGACAAAGTATTTGCGCGCACATCCCCATTCTGCACTTAAATGCTCCCATTACGCAAAAAGGGGCGCGACGTCACTTTCATCTCGATCCGGAAATACCTACTCTGCTCGTGTTCGGGGGATCGCAAGGGGCGCGAAGCATCAACTACTTTTTCTGTGAGGCACTTGAGCTCCTCATATCACGCGGATTAAACCTTCAAGTCATCCATATCACAGGCACTCATGAAGGGGAAGCGCTACTGCGCCCATTTTATGAGAAACGTAACATTCTTGCCTATGTCAAAGCTTTTGAAGAGAAAATGGATTATGCTTGGGCTGCGGCCGACCTAAATATTTCAAGGGCTGGGGCTGCAACACTTACCGAATTAATTACCTTTAATGTTCCGAGCATTCTTATTCCATACCCATACAGCACAGAGGGTCATCAATCTAAGAATGCGGCTTATGTTGTCGACGCAATTCATGGCGGAGCCATAATCGAAGAGAAAGAATTAAGTGCGTCCATTTTAGCTGAGACGATTACCGATTTCTTATCTGGTAACAAACTAGCTACGATGAGAGAGGCGCTCCATCAATTCAGAGAAAAAGGGAAAAAAAGGGATCTATGTTCCCTAATACTGGAGAACACATGAAAAAGTTCTATCATCTCTTAGGAATGGGAGGAACTGGAATGAGTGCGCTAGCACATATCCTTCATGAGAGAGGCGAGATAGTCTCTGGACACGACCTCAAGGAGACTCCTCGCCTCAATGCAGTGGGCATTCGATCTACCTCAGAAATTCCCCACCGGAGCACCGTTGTTTACAGCAGTGCTATCACCAATGATCATCCCCACCTTGTCTCTGCTAGGCAGCGTGGCCTCCCCATAATGCATCGAGCTGATCTACTAAAAAGGCTTATGGATGAAAGGCACGCGCTTTTGGTCACAGGAACACATGGTAAGACGAGCACCTCAGCCCTCCTCTCTTGGGTGTTACAATCTGCTGGACTAGATCCCACCTATGCTATAGGAGGGATCGTCAAAAATCTCAAAAAAAATGGAGGGCTTGGTGCAGGCCCCTATTTTGTCGCTGAAGCTGATGAGAGTGATGGCTCTTTTCTCAACTACTTTGGAAAAGGAGCGATTGTGACCAACGTAGAAAGAGATCACCTCGATTACTGGAAAACGGAAGCAAATATCATAGAGGGATTTAAGCAATTTATCGCTCAAGTCAAAGAGCCCAAATTCCTCTTCTATTGCCATGACGATCCCATCTTGCGAGGGATGAGTCCTCCCGGCATTTCCTATGGAAGGAGTGGGCATTTATGTCTAAAAAGATATGAACAGGATGGCACAAAGATGCACCTTGCCCTCTCTTTTAGGGGCTCTACTTATCATCGAGTAGAGATCTCTCTCATAGGGGAAAAAAATGCTCTAAATGCCTTAGCAGTTTTTGGCATGGCCTTGCAGCTTGGCATTGATGAGGCAAAAATTCGCACAGCTTTTCTCTCGTATAAAGGGGTAGAACGCCGTTTGGAGAGGATAGGAGAGGTGGAGAGCATCATTTTTTATGATGATTACGCACACCACCCTACCGAGGTGTGCATGACGCTCTCCGCGCTTAAGCAGAGTTATAGAGGTAGGCGCCTTATGGTTGTTTTCCAACCTCATCGATATACGCGCATCCAAACCCTTGATTTCTCCCACTCTTTTGATGTTGCTGACCTTGTGATCATTACCGATGTGTACAGTGGGGGAGAGGTTCCCATTAAGGGGGTCGACGGACTCTCCTTCAAAAAGAGCCTACAAGGGGACAATGCCATCTATTTTAACCGCAAAAATTTGTTCGAGATTTTCCCTAAGATGTTGATTCCAGGGGATTTAGTGGTTTTCATCGGCGCGGGAGATATTTGTGAAATAGGCCGAAAATTGATGCGTATGGTATGAACGGGTTGGGATATCTTTTCGTCATATCAACGCCCATTATAATGGCGTGTGGGCTCTTTTTCTGTGTGAATTGTAAGTATCATGAAAATCGCACAACACCCATAAGGTATATTGCCCAAACTGGCCCTATTAGGGAGGGGTTAAAGACCGACTACTTGGGAGAACTCCTGGGGCTTTCGAGCGATCACCCCAAGTGTATCGATGTGGTGGAAGCTCAAAATATTTTGGAAAAAGTTCCTTTGATAAAGAAGGTAAATGTCCGTTCTTTTGATGCCGAGACTCTCTATATCGACTACACACTGCGCCAACCCTGCTTCTCTTTGGGGGATGTTCCTAATGCCCTTGTCGATGAGGGGGGAGTTTTATTCCCTTGCACCCCATTCTTTACCCCCAAAAAACTACCAGAGCTCTGGTTAGGGCTCAAAGAACTACCCCATTGGTCAGAGGTGATCGCGAAGGGGAAATTGGATTTAGCCCTCTATTTGAAGCAGAAATTAGAGGAGATCACCCAGGTGGCGCGCATCGATCTTTCTCAGATAGAAAATGATAGGTTGAGCAAAAAAGAGATTGTTCTCATTTTAGAAAATGAAAATAAGAGTGTTCATTATTTGCGACTAAGTGTAAAGGATTATGTAAAAGGGCTCTCTCACTATTGCGCCATCAGGAAAAAATTTGTAACAAAAGATTGTGTGATTGATTTACGCGTTCCTGGCATCGCTTTTCTTGACAGCTCACATTAAGCCAATCTATGTCAAATTTTCGATCATTTTTGAGGGCCCCAAATCTTTTGCTTCAATCCCCTTTTTTGGGGAGTTTCGGGTTCAGTCGCACAAATATAAAAATCTTGACAAAATAAAAATATTATTCGAACCTCTCCCGCACAGGTTGGGTATCTCAGTCAGGGGGATGTAGATCCGAGTAGTTTGGTTTACCAGTTTCTTTGATTGGGAACCTTTTTAGAAAAAGGAGGCATCTGTGACATGTCCTACAACCAAATCACCATGGGTGGCCTTCGACCGCGGAGCGGCCTGCAAAACAATATAGGATTTGATTGCCCAAGGATCAAGAGAACTTGATCATATTGCAGGCCACCCTCGCAACATTTTTGTCTTAGGAGCTACCTCCTCAGGGAAGAGCACTCTGATAAATTTTCTTGCTGGATGTAAAATGGAAAGAAGAGGAGTAGATGCGCTCGATGTGAGTGCCGATAGCCAGATTCCTGAGCAAGTCAAAATACGACAGCATCTGAAACTTCAATGCTGCGTGTAATTACCACAGCGGAGGGGTTCTGTTTTGTGGATTGCTCCGGCTTTTTTGATACGAGAGGTCCCGAAGCGAACCTTGCTAACATGGCCTCCACTTTAAAAGGGCTGTATAGTAGCCCATCTGTCCACGTCATCATTTTGATGAACTACTCCGCTCCTAATGAGGCTAGGATTAATGGGTTAAGAAAAACTATCCGCGTAGCTAAGCAATTTTTTGGTTATGAACAAAACCTTTTGGATCAGGAGCAACCGATCCTCTTTGGAATCACCAAAATGCCGCTGCTTGGCGCTCAATGTTGATGCTTTACGAGGCATGCATTTCGTGGGCACTCTCACAACGGGAGAGTACACTCTAAGAGGTTTTTATTTGAAGTTGCCTCCTAGAGGAGATCCACCAGTGGTCTTCTATTTCTTGAGCGGGTCTATTTTGAATACAGAAACAACGCCATCTATGTCGACTTCTCAAAGCTTGTTGGTGTCATGTTGCACTTCGACCGATATGGAATTTCTTTCCTAACAGCTGCAAGCTTGGATGAGTGTTAGAGGGTATAACCCTTCACACCCTATCGCGCTCTCACTATGGCTCGACATGTTGGACAAGTTCCATGCTCTCTTATCCATCTGGTGAGCGCAGGCCTGTCATAAATCAACCTACAATTACAATGCAACCTCACGGGGTTAGCCGTCACTTCGAAGGAAATTGGGCACACTCTCTCCTCGGGAGGCACTGTATTTGGATCAATTATCACGAAAAAATTGTCAAGATTGCCAAGATCATCCTGCATCCTTATCCTCCCCGCAGCCGCCTCCGCAGCCTCTCGATCTCTTGCTCTCCTCGCAGCCGCCTCCGCAGCCTCTTGTGCCCGCGCAGCCTCGGCCGCCCGCGCAGCCTCTTGCCCTCTTGCTCTCCTCGCAGCCTCCGCCGACTCCTGCGGCACAGGCTCTTGCGCCACTAGCCCCTCCCTTGCAGCCTCCGCCTCTCTCCTCACCCTCATTACTTCATCAGCTAAAGGGCTTGTACGAGATAACCAGCGTTCAGGAAAGTTGGGCAAACGCTCTAGGCATTTTCTTGCAATCTCAATGATCATGGATAAATATAAGATAAGCACTATCTCGCAGTGGTAACCGAAAAGGAGAACAGGATTACAAGAAAATAAGAAAAATAAAAATATTGCTATCCAAGCAGAGTCATAGATGCTTACAAGCATATGGTCTGCTCCAGGGACATAAAAAAAGCAGGCCTCTACCACCGTTCTCATAGCAGTAAATGCAGTAGCTACACATGAGGTTAGCGGGAGGAAGTTATTTTCCTGCCGAGGTATTGGGTAGTTGTCGAAATAATCGCAGACAAGGACACAATACCTTGGCAGGAAGTAAGCCGCGGCCGCCATTCCAACTGCAACACCCATGCTCATAAATCTAACCTCCACTTGTGGTAAGTTAGAATTTTTATTATATATTTGTCAACCATGAAGATGGTGTTCCAGCCTCTCACTTTAAAATGATTTGCTAAGCATCTAAGGAGTCCAAAATTTTCAGGGCAAACGGAATTGCTTCAAACATAAGAACTTGTAGGGTTTTGTGAAAATTTTTTGGACTTTTCATCTGACGCCTTCTTTTGTCAGCCATGGAATTTTCCCATGACGATACTTCCCGCCGTGAAGATGGTCTTCATTACGAGCCTGCTTAAAAAAGATAAGGGGATTTGAAAAAGTGTTCCTCTAAGCGGGCCTAAAATGGGATATTACTCAAAAATATGTGTACTACCCGCTGGGTTAGGGCGAATAAGCCGGCTTAAATCAACTCAATATAAAAGATTTAGGCATGTTGGCAATCAATACCAACGTTTCAGAGCTATGCATTTCTTGGGAACTTCCACAAGAGATCCTGAAAATATGTTCCCCGAGGCAGTCCCAAAATGGAATATTGCTCAAGAATGGTATGCTGCCCGTCAGTTAAAGAACAAACAAGCTGGTTTAAATTGGTTCAATACCCAAGATTTAAGCACATCTAGCGGCCAATGTTGATACCTAGAAATATGTGTTTTTTTAGTACGTCTATTGTACTTCTCATATACACATTGTGTTCTTCAAGCAAAGGAACCGACTTATCATTAAGGGTTTCTGCTGCCACAAGTGCATTTTTCTATTGTAAAGTTTGAAGAAACCAATCCCCTTTAATCGTAGCTATCATGGTGGATGTTTTGCCCTAGAAGATAGCTAGAATTCTCAGTCTCGATCTTTCTTAGCGCTTCCTTTTCTTCCTTAGCCCTTGGGTTTGAAGGCCTTAAATTTTCTTCGAAAAATTTCGAGATCACGCCCAAGCCAGGTCGAACGTATTCCTTCTGGAGATATGGATATCATCCGCTTTTTAGCTCGTTTGACACACGTAAGCCCATAAAGCAGACTTTTCTATGGAAGAAGAGCGACTACAGCTTCTTCCACCACCTGATTTCGTGCAAAAGCACGAAATCAGCGGGAAAGCCTGAAAAAGGGGGCGATTCTAAAAACCCTATTTCCTTGCCTAGCCACTCTTTGTGGCATATTTTAAGGGGATGTTGAGAATAATGCCTGTTTGCGAAGGAGCGGTCGCCGCGGAAGGCCCAACATCGTCAGCCGGCAGTTCTTATCAGCCTCTTCTTCTCTACCCTTCTCTGTGCGCTACAGATATTCCGAGCGACTGTACGATAGCTTCGAAGGCAGTGTCGCGCTCGATTCCAGATTGAGCTGTATAAAATCTAGCAAATGCTTCATACCGCTCCAATACATTCCACATTTCCGATGGCGAAGAAGCTGCTGGAGCCGCTTCTGTTTTAGCATCCGATAGAGCTGCTTTGGCAGCCGCCTCTTCAGCGAGAGCTCTTACTATGTGTTGTTCATGCTCTTTTTTAACCATTTCGACAAACTGTTCGACAGTGTTGAAAGCAGAGTCATTCGTGATCTCATTTGCACAGCAAAGTCTATCAGATATTTCTATTTGCACAAGTTCAAAAAATGCGAGACTTCCCTGAGCTTCAGCAACTCTAATTGCAGCTACAGCCACTCTAGCAGCTTCAACAGCCTCTTCACCAATAGTAGCTTTTGCGATTCTAAAAGCTTCAGCAGCCCTATTTACAGCTAGAATACAGCTGAGAGCCTTCCTTTTAACAATGTTTTTTGTGGTATTACTAGCAATTTCGGTTTTGATGTCAGTAGCCCTAACAGCATAAACGAGTCTCCCTAGGAAAGCGTTAGCTATTTCAACCGCACAACCTTCCGCAGTTTCAGGTTCGGCCAACGCAGCTATAGCTTCAAAAAATTTAACCCATCCGTCAAGGATGGCGGCGGCAGCTTCATTAGAAACTTCTCCCGCTGACTCTTTTTCCAATTTTTCAGTACGGTTAGTAGAACTACTGTAATTCTCTGCAAGTGCAAACTGCTGAGCACGCGCAGAAGAATCTCTGGCAACGTTAGTTATAGCTGTAACAATCCCAGCAATTTTATCTGCAGCAGCTTCTGCCGCAGCAACTTTAGCACTTGCGATGGGTTCCATCACATTTGCGAAATTGACATTTTCCATTTTGATCCCCCAAAAAAACTTCAATTTGTCGAATACATTCAACTAATCAAAAACTCTATTGTAAATAACTTTGCATTTATAATGATGTTTTTTTTGCCCCCGTTCAGGGGGGCGCAAAACGAAGCTACTAGAGCCGCTTAGAGGATCCTGGATTTTTGCAGGTTATAATTAGCGTGATTTGCTAGATAATGTCGTCATAAGATGCTAGCCCACATAGCAATGCATCGGATTTGAACTCCAGCTAGAAATGATGCACTATTGAATAATAGGCCTGTTGAGAAATAAGGAGGTTTGAAAAAATGCTCCTCTACATGGACCCAAAATGGAATATTGCTCAAATACTGTCTGTCAATCAGAGCGAATAAGCTAGATTAAATTGACTCAACTTGTAACAGCACATCCGAGCAGCCAACCATGTGCATCCACGAAAATATGTAGTTTCGAGTAGCCCCCTTTTGTGCGGCTCAGTCTTAGATTACCGCCTATGGCCCCAGTGGCGTGAGGGTGAACCTTGCATGACTTGTATCTATCATTAACTACTCATAATCAGGGACATCTATTAATCACTCTAATATTTTGTTCCAAATACCTTTATCCCTTCAGCGACAAAAATGTCAATGAGTACTTTTTCAGTCTCCGTAATCTGAAGGTAAATCCCGCTATGGAGTTCCAGTACGAATGATCCAGAAAACGGCGTTGAGAAACAAACGATTGTTTTTTGCAACCCCACCCCATTGCCACTTTCTACCTGGTAATAGAGGGTCTAGTATGCGCCAGGTCCTATCTGAAATATCATGCTTTCTATGTGCTTTTTTCACTATTCACTCCACCTATTTATATCCAATAATACGCAGTGTAACAGCATGACGCCACGATCTAGCTTATGCGCTCTAACCGATGGGTAGTACATATTTAAGTAATATTTCATTTTAGGTCCGTTTGGAGGAACATTTTTTCAAAACTCCCTTCTTAGGTGGGCCCTTTATTTGAACTCTAGAGGAAATCCACCAGCGGTCTTCTATCTCTTGAGCAGAAATGCTTAACCTTTTCCTGCTAACGGATAACAGTTGCGTCACAACGCTATTCTTGCCTATTAAGTAGCCCTTTTAATTCTGTAATATTGTTACGTAGATGTGTTGGATTCTGGGGGAAGCTATGCGGCTCTATCTTCTTCAAGATGCGGCTGATTCCCTCAGCTTTAATATTGGTCATTTGCGGGGTCAAATGTTCAACGAGATTTTTTATAAGATGTTGAAACATCTCTACTTCTCGATTTTGCTCCAAACTTGTAGCAATCTCTATGATTTGAGAGGTTTGTTTGATTAGTCGACTTTTCGGATTCATTTCTATGAGGTTGTCAACTATATGGGATAGCGTTGGAGCAATTTGATCCATTGTTTTCATCCCCCCATCTAGTTCTTCCAGTAGGGCGGAAAAGGCTTGTATGGCTTTTGTGGCTTCAGATTTGGTGGGAGTATTTCGCTTGCACATCTGGATGATATATTGCAGGCTCTTATCTCCATCTGAGGAGGGGGTCTTGCGCATAAAGAGATGCCAGCTGTAAAAGGACTCCGCTAGCTCGGCCAAGTCCTTAATAGGATTTTTTGAAGGCCTACCACCTAACGTAGTAGGCCGTCGAGGACCGAAAGCTTCTTTAAACATACCCCCTCCTTGGCTTCATTCTATCCGAATTGATGAAAAAAAGTCAATATAAATTTTTTTAATTTCTATTTTTCTGCTCTCCACCCTTGCCTTTGGGCGGAACTGTCTGGAATGTATAAATTGTCAATGAAGTGGGGGGCAAGTATGAGGATATGAAAAAGGGCCTGTTGAGAAGTAAGGGGATTTGAAAAAGTGTTCTTCCAAATAGGCCTAAAATGGAATATCACTCAAATATTGCGTACTATCCGTCGATTTGGGTGAATAGGCTGGCTTAAATTGACTCAATATAAAAAATTTAGGCGCGTTGGCAATCAATGTCGATGCTTCAGGGGCACCCATTTCTCAACAGATCCTTTAAAGATCTTGAGTTAGGGTATTCTTGCAGATTGGGCCCGTTTAAGAAATAGAAGGCCGTTGGTGGATTTTCCTCTAGAGGCACCTTCAAATAAAAACCCCTAAAAGGGGATAATTCTCTCATAAGAAATTGAGGATAAAACGAGTATGTTCAAGTCCATACTCAAAGGGCATCGAATCAGGGTTTGAAGATATCTAAAGACAAATCTTGGTAGTTCATGTCGCGCGCGCCTAATTTGTTGATAATAAGCCCATTGTTAAAACATCTCACGATGCGAGTAATCATAGTTTTAAGAAAAGCCTTGTGATTTGAGCGGCTCCCACAACTCCATTTTGTGCCCCCCTGAACAAATACAAAAAACGCAAAAGCATTTTCCTTTTTTTAAGCAGGCCCATTATAAATAAACATAAAAAACTCTCTTTAAAGGCGGAGTGCTTTTTGCGATATAATTTTGTTAAAAAAATCAATGCGACCTAACTGTTTCGATAATGTTTGATAAAATAAGTCGGTTATGTTATTATCGTCATTAATTTAAGGTTAATATAATGACTATTGAACGGCTTGGGGGCTTTTCGCCCCCAGTATGGGAAGAGCCCTTATACTCAGGGGAACACTTTTTAGCTTGTGGGCGTGTCGATGCTGTCGCCTCTAACGTGATTGCGCCCGCCACGCCTGCTGGGGGAACGGATGTAGCCAGTGTGCAGGATAGTAGCCAACCTGCGATGGCCCCCCTCCACATAGTACGAATGCGGCGGGATGGTTCCAAATACGACTATGATGAGAGCCAAATGGTTGGAAAAATAGCAGAAAGGAACGCGTTTCTACAAAAAACAACAAAGGCCAATGAATCGGAGATAGATACGGCACGTCGACTTGCCCCAGGACAAGACCTGTCGTTGTGTTATTATGAAGACCCAGAGCAATCGGGAAAGAGGATCCCATATGAAGTATGTCTCACTGCTTCTTATGGAGGATGTGGTATCCATGCTGCACTGGGCAAAAAAAATAATCAGGGTGTTTACCAATATCCTTCACAAACTCCAGATCTAAGCCAGGGAGAAATGGGGGAGCTGTCTTGCCAGAATGCGCTCTATTTGGCAAAGTCCGCTTTTTTTGACGCGTTTTTGAATAAGATACAGCTGGATGATGCTTCTGGCGTTATACACATTAATGACCTCGTGCTCAGGAAGACCTATTTTGATTGTATCTTGGAGAGTTTAAAGACCCAACAAGGGATTGCGCAGGATCGGGATCGTGGGTGTGTTAATAATACCTGTGGGTTATATGATTCGGATGAGGGGCAAAAAATCTTCAAACAGTGGCTCAAGATAGAACAGGAAGGAGGATCGATTGAACAACTCGACGAGAGCCGCGCGGAGCTGTTTTTTCGCTGGTCGGTGTTGGATAATTATATGCATGAGTCCTGCGCAAGTCCGAGCCACTTTCTTTCTGATAATGAAATGCACTGGGTAGCACGTGTGGAGAGGGTGCGCTTGCAAATCGTTCGATTGAGTAGCGATGAGCAGCAAACCCTCGAGCCTGTGTCTTTTTCTTTCAATGAAGATCAAAACAGCTGGCCTCGCGTCCTTGTTTACTTCGATAGCAAGAAGATGCATTTTTCAGCCTGCAGGCCCAAGCAAAGCACTGCTTCTAGCAACGCGATGGTGGTGCCGCCTCCTCCCTCTAATGACGACGGCTTCTCCCTCCCCGCTGCTGCTCAGCATCAGTCGTTGCAGCCGCCGCCTGTTGTTGATTCCGCATCATTATCTTATGACGAGGGTTTTCATCATAGTGACAGATGGAGGGCGCGTTCCGGTATCTCTTCTTCTACTCTCTTCTCCGAAATTCCCCGTCATGTTCCAAGGCAAAGAACGCTACTGCGGCAGCCTGGTGTACCACCAGTTCGTGCTATCCCTTCTGTTCCCGAAGGAGTATCACTTGATTCCACATCACTTCATGATTTAAAGAAGGAAGAAGAAGTTTCTAAAGAATCTAGATCGAATGGGGCAAGCTTCTCTTTTATTGGTCTAATTTGGTCCGTTTTGAAAGGTCTCTACGATTGGATATGTAGGTTTCTCTGCTTTCATCACATGCAGCCGCCCACAGAAACTGTTATTGAATAAGAGAGTCATCTAGACGAGGATTTTGCTCAATAACAGGGGGCTTTGAGGATGATGCAAAATGCTAGCCTAGCGTCCGCTGATGAGTCGATGAAAGGGGGGCCAAGATTTTTACATTATTACTGAAGGGGAGTCTGGGAGTCTGGGAGTCTGGGAGTCTGGGAGTCTGGGAGCCTGGGAGTCTGGGAGTCTGGGGTTCGGAGGAGGCATGTTTATGGTCAGCGCCCACAATCTTAGGCATCTACAGGCAGCATCTAGGCTTTTCTCCAGGAATTTTCGCGTGATCGAGTTCTTGGAGTGATCTTGGGAGGAGCGGAAGCGCTTTTTTTCTTGTGTGGCTTTGTGGAGCATGTTGGTTCTGCTGGTAAGATGTGCTTTCTCGCGTTGAGAGCGGAGCGGGACCACTTGTCGTGTTTTAAAAATCTCTAGAATTGATCTCAAAAGGCATTTGCAGGCAGATTTGCTAACATAATATTGATTATCAGACGTTAGCTGAGCCGGTTTTAGCTAAGACTCAGGTTCTTATGCTAATAACTTGAACTACAATTTAGAACTAGTAGAGTCCTATCTGCACATAGAAGTGACCCTTCATCTTGACAAAACTCCCCCGAAGAAATAGAATTTGAGGTCTATTGCTGCACTTCTACATGCCCAGGTGGTGGAACTTGGTAGACACGCCAGATTTAGGCTCTGGTGCCGCAAGGCGTGGAGGTTCGACTCCTCTCCTGGGCATTTTACAATGATCAATGCGTAGGCTGTACTCGTGTGTCAATATCATCGTCGACTGCAGCTTTGATGTGTTGTATGTGTCCGAAATTTTGTTCGCCACGCTTTTGAGGTTACACCGAGGCGCAGTGAATTGTTGAACCTCTCCTAATCTCAGCATATTTTGGTTCCCACATCAGATCGCGCACCTTCTCCTCCACATTTCCTGGGGGGGTACAACAGATCCCCTGTTCAATTGCCTCGTGTGCAACATTGATCGCAACATCGCGGCAGATGGTTCGCAATTGATTGACCCCAGGGAAAAGGGAGGCATAAGGGTCGTCGAAAATGGGGGCGTATTTACTCAACACTTTTGCGGCCACCAAAAACATCTTGTCGGTTACGCGCGTAGCCGTTGCCGCAATGATGCCCAAGCCTAGTCCAGGGAAGATGAGTACATTGTTGCATTGCCCAATTGTGAATACCCTTCCCCCATATTTCACTGGAGGGAAAGGACTTCCTGTGGCGATCAGTGCTTGACCTTCGCTCCACTTTATTAAATCTTCAGGGATCGCCTCTGATTTTGAAGTGGGATTTGATAGAGGGAAAATAATGGGTCGCGCTACATGTTTTTTCATTTCGCACACCACCTCTTTATTAAAAGTCGCAGGTTGAGTTGAAGAACCAATTAAGATAGTGGGTTTTGCATTTTTAATGGTCTCAATAAGGGTGATGTGATCCAGATCTTCAACATCCCACCTTTCTATTTTATTCCTCCTCTGCGCAAAGTGCCTCTTCAGCTCATCGAGCCATGTTGACTCTGTATGAGCCAATCCGTTTCTTCCTAAAACGTAGATACGATCTTTGGCCTCTTCCTCCGAAACTCCCTCTTGCTGCATCGCTGTTTTGATGAGTTCAGCGATACCAATTCCCGCAGAGCCAGCCCCAAAAAGGATAATGCGCTGGTCCTTGAGCGCGCCCCCTGTCCCATGCATGGCTGCATAAATTCCTGCCATGGTCACACTAGCTGTCCCTTGGATATCATCATTAAAGCAACATACTCTATTACGATAACGGACCAACAGAGACTGAGCATCTAATTTAGCAAAATCTTCCCATTGAATGAGAACATTTGGAAAACGCTTTGTGATCGCTTTCACAAAAGCATCGACAAAGTTCTCGTACTCTTTACCGGAAATGCGCCTATGCCGCCATCCAAGATAGGAGGGGTCGTTCAATAGAGAGGCATTATTTGTGCCCACATCCAAAGCAACTGGAAGAGTGTGGGCGGGGTGAATGCCTCCGAAGAGCGTGTAAAAGGAGAGTTTGCCGATGGCGATTGCCATTCCACCTACCCCTAAATCCCCTAGACCTAAAACGCGCCCTCCGTCTGTCACGACGATTACATCAACACGTTCTTTGGGAATATTGTCGACTATTTCTTCAATTTGATCCCGATAGGGGTAAGAGATATAGAGGCCGCGTGCGCCATGACGCAAGTTGCTAAATTGAAGGGCGGCCTCTCCCACCGTGGGTGTATAAATATAAGGAAATACCTCCTCCGCATACTCAGCACAAAAACGGTAAAAAAGCGTTTCATTATGATTTTGTAACTCTATGAGGAGAGAATACTTATCGAGGTCAGTAGATGTTTGGCGAAATTTCGAGTAAAATTTTCTCGTCTGTTCCTCTATAGTAAGAACACTCCAAGGAAGTACCCCATGTACTCCCAACTCTCCCCTCTCCTTTCTGGTAAAGCCGCTCCCCTTATTTAAAAGAGGGTTACATAAGAGCTCTTGTGGGTCTATATCCATGTCCACCTCGACCACCTCATCTTCACCCCTCATCATCCGTCTAATCTCTCGCATACCACAAACTCCTAAATCCCCCAAGTGTTGTAATTTTAAATTTTCTGGAACCAATGGAGATCATAACCGAGATGAGAATCAAGCTTCAATTGGTTTTTTAAATCTCCCATCTCTCGTCAACAAAAAGGTAGCCACAATCCATATGATGAAGAGCACAAAGGGGCCCCAGGAGAAGACATAGGGTACATGGAGTGGATAGAGATATTGAAGTCCTATCACAAAAAAGGCAGAGATAGATTTTGCCGAACGGTAGGCAAAGACGTCGATGATCGCCTTGGCTTTAAATTTTTCTTCTATTTTTAATGGGATATATAGCATCTCTTTAATAATGTTAAAAATGGAGTAGTCAAAAGTTTTTATTACTCCAAAGCTGTAGGTTATTACATTAAATGTGGGTTTCAATAGAGAGAGGATAGAATTGATGAACAGCACCCCTGGCACGACAAAATGACTCCTGCGGAGCCCCAGGAACTGCACTAATAGAAATGTAGCAAAGAACTGGATGCATAATTTACAAGTGTTGACTGTAGCCCAGAAGCGTCCATAAAATTGCGTACGCATATCTTGAGCAGGAAACTTAATATGCAGAAAGGTATTAAACTGAAACTCCATGATCGTCGTAGATAATTGCATAAGGACAACAATTAATAAAATGAACTTGAGGAAAATTGAGGAGCGAATGAGGTGTATCCCCTGAGAGATCTTATGATGATAGGGTGTTTCGATGTCACAATGGTTTAAGAAGTTGCCCTGCTTGAGCATAGAGTAATAAAATCTGATGAATAGTAAGTAGAGGGGTGCCGTCATGAAAAGGAGTGATTCTGACCCCATCTTCACAGCCAGAAATCCGGGAATCATACTGCCAAATATCGCGCCACACCCACTGACCCCAAAGAGGATTCCATAAAGGTATTTTGCCCGGCTCATCTTTATCTGCGTGTGGATCACCGACCACAATTGCTGAAACATAAGGAGCACATATATATCCTTCCAAATATAGAGTAAGAATGCGAGAGGGGCGCAGCGTGCGACATAAAACCCAGAAATCACGCTGGTGCCAATCATCACTGTGACACTACATAGAGCCATACGAAAACATCCCAAACTAGACAAAAAACGGTTGTAGACAGTGACTACGAGGAGATTTAGAGGTAATGCCACTAGCCACGCGTAAGGGTAGAGCTTGACCCCATAATGTGCTATGAAGATAGAATTGCTCGTAGGTTTGACGATTGCATATTCGAAGGTAATAAAAAACCCACAAATCATAGCAAACAGAGTGAAGAGCCTTTCCGAGTGAGAGTAGCTCAAAAACTCTTTTTTGGTCTGTAGCAGAATATTTCTCATCTATCTCTGTTTTAAATAGTTAGTTAGACGGACAAGACTCGGAGCATGGACTAAAAATTCGCCGGATCTCCTCTTCATATTGAGGAGCAACATAGACCCAGCTTCTATCTGTATGAGCGACAGTAAGCTCAGATAGATTCTCTCCAATGTCTACGCTGCCATCCCGCTTAAGGACGGGGAAAGATGGCTTTACCCGCTGCCCCCCATTTTTGCACAGCTCCCAATCAATCTTATCTTTTAACCTCTCTTTGACCGCTAGTAACAGCCCCCTGTCTGGGCGCGATGTGAAGGGGATGGCACGAAAAGGATCTCGCCGGAGACAGAGGTACTGGGCGTCAACGTGACCCGGCCGGGTCTCATCTCCAGAGGCTCTGTTGAGTTCCGCAAGTACTTCATTATCAGTTATCGAAATATAATGATTTAAGTTTTTTCCTATATCACAGTAGCTCTTTTCCATGAAGCATACCAAGTGATAGGCGTAGGCCTTGACATTAGGGTACTGGTAGAGGCGTTTGTGCATATAATGCCTGGCCAACATCAAGGATTCGTACGAATCCATCCCGTTTTCTTCAATACCTAACGTTAAACTCCCCTCTTTGGTGACGATAATCTTCAACATCTCAATCAATTGATGATAATCAAATACACCATATGACAATCCAGTGCACTGCGAATCCCTTAGAAGGTAGTCAATGCGGTCAGCACCAAAAAAATCTCCTGTGATAATTTCTGTAACAATGTATTCCCAAGGAGTAAATTTTTCCTTAAAATTTTTCTCTCCCAGGGCCACATACATCACATCCCCTCTCACATCACGGTTGATTCCATCGCTTAATGATTCACCATGAAACTGTTCCCATATGGAATCAAATGCCTCGCTTTCCAAAATCTTTCGGGTCCAAACCTCATGCCCCTTCGTCCCTATGAGTTTGCTCTCCGCCACATGACTGAATGGAAGATGTCCTATGTCATGGCACAAAGAGGCTAGCCGCAGGACACGTCGCCAATATCGATGTTCCGGTGAGCCATATTCTGGCATTAACCCAGATAATTTATGTAATTTGTTAGGTTGGGTGACCGTATCGTAAATACGTGTTGCTATTTCCATCACCCCCAGAGAGTGTGCAAACCGACGGTGCGTCCCTCCGGGATAGACGAGATAGGTTACCCCAAGTTGGTGAATATAATGGAGACGCTGGAAAGGACGTGTATTAATCAATGCGTTCTCCAATTCATCCACATGGATGAATCGATGCACTGAGTCGTAAATTCTTTTTCTCTTTCTCATGTATGACTCAAGATTTTAAACTATTGGTTGTAAATATTCCAGAAATACCGACCTCATTGCTGGGGTACGGACATTAATGTGGTGGACAGGACGCAGCCGAATTTTTCTGTGTTTTTGGTCGGACATTGAAGGCCTTAAGCTACTTTTGGAATTTAAGTTAAGGCTCTCTTCATGGGCTAACCCAGGCTCCCTTGTGTTCTGATCATAAGTTAGTGATTTGCAACGCACTTGCTTACTAATTCCGCATAATTCAACTTCATAAGGAGCAGCTTAGTGAATAGGCGATCTTTTCGTCAAATGATGCTATCAAAAACAAAGTGGGTTTTCGGTTTCAAAGAGGGGAATAGGATTGATGAATTCTCTACCATATCTGCTTACCAACTACATCTCCGCTGATTACAAACGTTACGAAATTTAAGGAAGCGCTCTCCGATAAACCCCTTGCATTGAAACTCCATTTCTCTTATCCCTCCGTTATATGAAGACATGTATCACACGCGCTATTATTATACTCTCCAATTGCGGGTATATCTGTGCCTGTCTAGTGCTCTACCTCATAGCCATTTGTATCCTCACCTCGGCCGTGTGGAGGATCGTTGCAGATCTGTATACGGGAACCTATTCTGTGTATAATCTTCTCGATGAGGTGGGCCTTATCGTTTTTTCTATGGCCGTCATCGATGTTGGAAAATATTTGATGTTGGAAGAGGTAATGCGTAAGGAGGAGAAGGAAAAACCCCCGCAAGAATCTCGCAAAACGCTCACGAGGTTTGCGATAATTATCGTCTCAGCCCTCTCCTTGGAGGGGTTCGTCTTAACAATCGAAGTAGCTACTAAACAGGACATCACCAAGGTCATTTACCCAGTGAGTGTGTTGCTCTCAGCCACCCTGTACATTATTGGAATTGGAATTTATCAAAAACTCAATTCCTCAGCGGAGAAAAAGTAGTTGGTCGTTAACTCCACCCTCTACGCCACCTCAAAAGCGTGCAAAAAGGCTCCGAACTCTTCAGGCAGGTCCTCATGATGATCGAGGGGACAGGTGATTTCAATTTTATACAAGATCTTTCCAACCAATACGAGAGTTCCAGCGGTCATATTTGCCTCTGTACAATGTTCGTAATCGAGGGAGGGAAAACTTTTGAAGGTGCTGGCCTCCTTCCCAGACAGCTGCCCCTTGTCTTCCTTTACAATTAACTTAAGTGCTCCATTGAGAACCAAGTGATTACCCCACTTTAGCAATGAGTCGGGAAGAGTCGTATAACTTACCGAATAGACTTTGCCCTCTTGGCCAACACACTGATATTCCCGATAATTGAGGGAGTCATCACTCCCAGGGAGGGGAAGATTTTTTTGAACCAGCTGAGGGTGTATAGGAAAGGAAGCAGAAAAGCCCTCTCCATCGGGGTTAAAGGTGATCCATCGATCCTGGGTGGAAATTTTTCTCTCCGCAGAGTGTTGATCTTTTTTCCCCTTGAAGAGACCATAATAAAAAAAATACCCGCCTACTCCTATCATCAGCATTAACATCACAGAAACAAACTTTCTCATCTTTACTCCAAACTTTTTAATCTACCTCAGCACAAAATCCCCGAGAGAACTTGCTAGAGTTCCTCTTCAAACTTAAGTACTTAGCCCACATCTCAAAAAACACTAGGGCCAGAAGCACCCACAGATTAGCTGTAAGCGGCTCACACTGTCCACATTCTCCTCTGAGGACTCACATAATATAAAAATTGGTATTATTCATCAACAAAATAAACACTAAATCAATTTAAATAAATATAGCGTACTATTGTTTGTTTCAGCGTTGGTTGATACTCCTCCACCTAGGGTCTTCTGGAATAATGGCCACACCGACAATATAGGTGACGAGAAGAGGAAACACCCCAGTGACGATCATCAGGGAGAGAGCGATCACCCGTACAGCTGTAGCGTGAACATGAAGCATCTCGGCAATTCCCCCGCAGACACCTCCAATCTTCCGGTTATTGATCGAACGATACAATTTTTTGCATTTGTACTGAATATACACCGGAGAGCCAAGGGGAATGAGCATCCAAGCGAGGATGTAGAGAATCAGCAAGGGAAGAATCGCCGTAAAAATACAGATGGTGACCACCAAAAGTCTAATAATCGTAGAGTCTATTTCTAAGTATTGCCCTAAACCTCCGCAGACTCCAGCAATTTTTCTATCCCAACGATCCCTGTATAACCTTTTCATAAAGCCGCGAGCTTGTGTGCGTCCTCCCTTTTTTCAAAGTGCAACTAATTGGGGATCCCCGATCAGCCACCACAAAAAATCCTCTGCATGGGCCAAGGCCCGGCACTCCCCTCCCGAGCCTATATTCATGATTCACATGCCTAGTCAGAGAGAAGCCAATAGGCGAGCGGCACTAAAATAAGGTCAAGCGATAGTGACCTCTTTGCAGAGGTATACACTCTGAATGGCCTGTAAGATCTCGACCCCCCGGTTCATAGGTTTTTGGAATGCCTTACGTCCAGCAATGAGCCCCATCCCACCGGCGCGTTTATTAATAACGGCCGTCTCAACAGCATCGACAAGATCGTTAGACCCAGAGGCTCCCCCAGAATTGATCAATCCAATTCTTCCCATATAATTATTTGCAACTTGGTAACGGGTTAGGTCGATAGGGTGATCGCTACACAGATCGGCATACATCTTCTCGGTCTGTTTGCCGAATTTGAGAGCCCTGAACCCTCCGTTGGATGTGGGCATTTTCTGTTTGATGATGTCGGCTTCAATCGTAACACCCAGATGATTGGCCTGCCCGGTGAGGTCGGCAGAGGTATGATAGTCGATATCCTCTGTTTTAAATGCTGGATTGCGCAAATAGCACCAAAGGATCGTGACCATGCCCATCTCATGAGCTATTTGAAAAGCTTTAGACACCTCGATAATTTGCCGATTACTTTCTGGGGACCCGAAGTAGATGGTAGCACCTACCGCGCGACATCCCATCTCATAGGCTTGCTCTATAGAACCAAATAAAATCTGGTCATAGGTGTTGGGGTAGGAGAGCAGTTCATTGTGGTTGAACTTCAGAATCAACGGAATTTTATGGGCATATTTGCGGGCAATCGCTCCGAGGACACCCAAGGTGGTCGCGACACCATTGCACCCCCCTTCAATAGCCAGCCTAATAATGTTTTCTGGATCAAAATAGATGGGATTAGGGGCAAAAGAGGCCCCCGCTGTATGTTCGATACCTTGATCAACTGGAAGAATCGAAAGATATCCCGAGTTCGAAAGATGCCCAGCCCCCATAAGCACTTGAAGGTTTTGGAGTACCCGTATATTTCGATTTGAAGGGGAAAAAATACGGTCCACCCAATCAGTACCTGGAAGATGAAGCCGGTCTTTGGGAATTGTCCTTGAAACATGTTTGAGCAATGAGCTAGCCCGCTTCCCCAAAAGAGCCTGAATATCTGAGTAATTCATATACTTCTCCTGACTTGGTTAAACCACGTTCAATAAATCACAATCGACATTTTTTTCAATATAAACGATGGGGATCAACCAACGTACAACTAAAAAGTTGTATTTGATTTCCAGAGTGCCAACACAGATTTAATTTTAACCCACCTCTCTTTATTGTCACTTCGCGTGTGCAAATTTTTTTTACTTGACTGGTTTTTGCTGCCTGCGTAAAATACCTGTAAATTGCAGATGTGGATGTGGCTGAAGTAGCTGGAAAGAGTCCTTGGATCCGAAAGATCTGGCCTGTTGGTCGAGGTGAGCTGAGGAAGGTCCTTCCCCTTCTTATTTTAAAGTTTTTGGTTTCTGTGGCCTACGCCACCCTAACTTGCCTGAAGGATACTTTGGTTGTTACTGCAAGCCATTCTGGTGCAGAGGTGATTCCCGTCCTTAAAGGGTGGTTGGTTTTTCCTCTCTCGTTGTTATTCGCAGCTGTCTATTCAAAGCTAAGCAATCACCTTAGGCGCTCTACCCTCTTTTACTCTATCATCACCCTCTTTTTGCTCATCATCTTCCTCTATGGCTTCGTCCTTTATCCCAATGCTGACCTCATTACTCCTCACCGATCGGCGGATTGGTTAACAGCCTGCTTTGGAGAAAAATATGCCCACTGGATTGCCGTCTATAGAAATTGGTTTCATTCCCTCTTTTTCCTCACAGCAGAGCTGTGGGGCCAAGTTGTCATTTTTATTCTCTACTGGGGGTTTGTCAATCATATTTGTCAGGTTAAAGAGGCCAAACGCACCTATACGCTCTTCATCGCTGCTGGAGATTTAGCAACTGTGGCCGTAGGTCCCCTCGTGCTCTACCATCTCGCAAAATTTTCTGGCCAGAACTTTACCCCAGCACTCCAGTCCCTACTCTTTTATGTGCTCCTATGTGGAGTAATGATCATCGCACTGTATTGGTGGATGAATCGTTATGTCCTTTCAGACACACGTTTCTACGACCCCTCCGTTATGCACTCCAGTGTGGATCAAAAAACGAAGCTCTCTCTGGGTAAAAGCATTAGGCATATTTTTTCGTCGAAATATTTGCTCGGCATTGCTGTCTTGGTTGTGGGATGCGCCATCTCTATCAATATGATTGATTTAACCTGGAAGGCTCACCTAAAGCAGCTCTATCCTACTGCCGCACAGTATCAGGCATTTGTCGCAAAAACGACTTGCTCGGTGGGGGTAGTGGCGTTAATCACGGTGTTCTTTTTTGGAGGCAATTTTCTACGCATTTTTGGATGGCATTTTAGTGCGCAGATTGCACCCATTGTCATTGGGGTAACCGGTGTAGTCTTCTTTCTACTCTCCTGTTTTCAAAAGCATTGTGCCCTTCTTGCCACCCTCTTGGGGACAACTCCACTCACGTTCCTTGTTTTTTTCGGGGCCTTCCAGAGTGTTACCAGCAAGGTAGTCAAATGGTCTTTTTTTGATTCAACGAAGGAGATGGCCTATATTCCCCTCGATCAAGAATCAAAAGTTAAAGGAAAGGCTACCATCGATATGGTGGGCTCGCGGTTTGGCAAGTTTACCTCCTCATGGACACATATTTTTATCATGGCTGCGATGGGTACTGGCTCTGTTCTTATGATTACTCCATACCTTATTCCCATTATGATTGGGGTTACCTGCTACTGGTGTTATTCAGTACGTTATCTCAGTGGTGAGTTAAGTAAAAAAGAGGCGGCCATCGCAAAAAGAAAAACAGAAGTACCTATCGAAGAGGGCCTTGTTGCTCCATCTGCTGCTATCAAAACAGGCTCCATCTAAGAATTATTCGAAAGTTCAGGCTCAAAAATCATTCCCTTGAGCTCAAGGAGTGATGTTTCTTTGATGTTTTCCAAAGTCAAAGGGGAGCGCTCGTCATTGAAAAAATAGCAGTTCGGAGAAGAGGTGCGCAGCACTTGAGATGTCGAGTAATAGAGATGAGACACACGTTGGTAATATCCAAAATCTGCTATATCTCGCTGATCTGTCGGATTTGCAAGAAGGTGCAGCAGATAGGCTTGGGAAATTTTACATATGAGTGCGTCCTCTTCCATTCTCCTTGACTTTTCGTATAGATGCACGATTTCCTCATCTATGTTGTTTAAGTTGTTCTCAAGTTGTCGTTGTATTTGCCCATCGATTCTTTCCTTCTCGTTCTCCTTTGCCATTTCGGTCGCATGCCAATGCTTTATCCTCCCCACAAAATGAGGGAAGTCACGATGTATGTTTTGCTGCCCGAAGTTAGAGCAGGTCTCAATCAAAAAATCGGCAAAATCATCGTGCGATGCTGTATTCTCGCTTTGTGTCTTTATCTCATCATACATGTGGGCACGTGTTTCAGCATTATCTCCCATTTGCTGCAAATAAAGGATAAGACTCCCCCGCAAATATTTATAAATTACGGCAGATACAATCAAGAAGGAGAGCAGCAGGGCTGGAGCATAATGCAAGAGCATTGCTGCCCCAACGACAATCGCAGCCACCATGACGAATGTGAGGCCTACTGCCGCGGATTTATAAAATATTCGCTTCCATCTTTCGCTCCTGATACGATCCTCTGGATTTTCGGTGATATACCGATTGAAGTCATGTTGAATAGGAATCATAAGAAACACACTCTTTTATTTATTCACCTACATAATAACAGAACAATTGTTTTTATATAAAAGTTTTTTTTGCTTCTATCAAATATTAATGTCCTAGTTAACCTAGCAATAAGGGAAGGTGCCAAAAAAATGCATACCACTGAAGCATCGACATCGGTTGCCAACATGCTTAGATTTTTTGTATTGGGTCAATTTAAGCCAACCTATTCGTCCTAGCCGACTGGTAGTCCGCGCATATTTGAGTAATATTCTGTTTTAGGGAACATTTTTTCAAAACTTTTTATTTCTCAACAAGCCCCATAAGGCACTTGAGAAAGTGCTAACATATCGGAGTGAGGATCCCCCTTTTCACAACTTTTTCTACAGGTTGTTAATTCTTAGTAGAAAGAGGGCTATACGTATTGCGTTTCAGGCGACAGTGTATGCCTGTTGCCCCTAGGATAATGTTTCTGGAGATACGCCATTAAACAAATGGGGACTATTATCATTGCAGCCATACACGCCAAGGGGTGATACCCAAATTGCGCTAAGAGGAGAAAATCGTGTCCGGCTCCAGTGATAATCATTTCCTTAGATTTTGCCAACTCTGCTATTTCTGGCAATGACAACAATTTAGAAAGAACTGATTGCTTGAATAGGAAAAATTTTTCTAATAGTTTTACACCAGTAAACGCATACCATATCTCCCCACAAAGACTCGAGAGCCAAGTAGCTATAGCACACATTTTCAGATTCCTATCTTCTTGAAAATGAGAGTATGCTAAAAGTAGCAGGGCTACGACGCATGATGCCAGGGGTCCGGAGGCTACCGTTATGATAAAGGTCCATCTATGTCCCAGGAGCCAGCCTATGATATTTAAATCACCAATGCAGAAGGTAGTACTACCACTGGGCGGGAACGGGCAAATGATAATTGGAGCTGTGTGGATGTGGTCAGTGAGTAGTAGGTGTGACAAAAAATGCCCTAACTCATGAGTGAGTATCCGCCTTGTCAAGAAATCTACAGCAACGAGCGCAGTAGCTCCCAAGATACTACAGAAGACTTGTATTTTGCCATGGCGATATTGGGAGCAATACCGCCATGAGGTGTCAGCAAGTACTTTAATGGCCGTTGCTACTACAGATAGAAGTTGCAGCTGCCACACTTCAGAAAAGGTAGAAACGAAACATGCCGTCACAGAAGAATAAAGAAGCAAGAGGCCCCCAAACGCGATGGCGTCGCCCATAATATTGTGCCTATCGGCTATGAGCCAGCGCCTCAGACTTACATCCTGCTCACTTGATCCTGAAACCTCCTGCACGCTACCACTCATCAGGGGGCATTTTATCCGAGTAGTGGTGATAAAAACAAGAGCTACCAGGGCTTTTTTCTTCTTGAAGGGGAACTCCTTCCTGAAGAGGTCCTCCCAATTTTACATCTACAAAAATATGTCAAAATTATAAGTGATTTCTATACTTTTCGTGCAGTATGCTTTTTCCTTAACAGAAATCAGTTAGGGTAGATGCCGAAACTTGTATTAATTTTTTTTATATTTGTGTTTCCCTTATATGGGATGCAAAGGGAGTGGAGTGTAAATCTGAAAAACCCTGAGTACAAAGATGGGACGATTGTTACACATCATGGGGGTGTGGTGACCTCTCGGGAAATAGAAATCCAAGCACGTCATATTATATATGTAAATAAAAGAGAAAATGGAAAATTTTACCACTACCTCATCGCTGAAGGAGATTTAATGCTAAGTAGTGAAGGTAACACCTACGTAGGAAAGCGGGTAGAATATGATTTCACTACCAAAAGTGGAACCATTTATAATGGAATCACAGCAATCGACCTTTGGTTTGTGGGGGGAGAAAAAATTCAACTTAGTGCAAACACCAATATCACTCTCCATAACGCCTTTATCACTACAAGTGAGCAACATAAAGCCACTTGGAATGTGCATTCGGGCGAAGTTAAGATCGTGGAACAAAAGTATTTGGAGGCGAAAAATGTTACCTTTCGATGTTGGAACGTTCCTATCTTTTGGCTCCCCTCGCTTAAGGGTAATCTCAAGGCTTTTAAAAGATCTCCGGTACGGTACAGCATAAGCTGGGGTGATGGACCTTTTCCTAAGATAAATATGCGTTATCGGATTTATTCTTGGGAACTACTTGACCTCTTCCTTCGTCTCACTATCAACCCTTTCAAGGGAGCAGGTATTCTAACAAAGTCATATTATTCACCTCACCATCGCGTCCAGTGCTTGACACGAAGCTACCTCGACTACGATACATTTTACAAAGACGTCGACCCCAACCACTCGCGCGTACATTGCCATTTGCAAGGGATGTACAGGGCGCATAATGAAGGGGAGACTATGCATTTCTTTGCCTGGTATGATTGGCTGAATGACAAAAATATATATACAGACCTCTCCCATTATGCATTGCAGATCAATCCTACAAGACAGACACGCGTTGGAATACGGAATTATCACGATAGGATGATCTTGGGCATCAATGGAAGCTGTCGTGTCAACCCTTTTCAGGGGATAAGGCAAGAACTTCCAGAGGGATTTTGGACATCTAAATCTTTTGAATTGGGAGGCAGCGGTATCATATCTGAAAATCGCATCAAAGTCGCTTATTTAGACTACGCTTTTGCAAGAGATCTCGAGTCTCACCTCCCACACTTCCATTGCGCACGCCTCTCAACACAAAATACAATGTACCGACCCTTTTCTCGGCATGGCTTAACTATAACTCCCCTCGTTGGTTTGATCGGCATTTTTTACGGGGACAGCACCCGCCATCGTCCAGTGGGCCAGTTGGTTTTGCGCCATCAACTTTTGGCTGATATAACTTTAAGGCGCCATTTTAAGACCTTCTGTCACGTACTCCAACCCTACGCCACCTGTCATGGCTTCACCCGCCCTACTAGTTCGCCAGATACCCCCTATATCTTCAATATCGAGGATGGGTTCAACCGGCTTAACCTCCTCAAAACGGGCATACGTAACCTCTTTTATCTCAAAAAGTATCCCCTGTTTGAGCCCAACATTATCGCCGATCTTTACGCTTATACCCGTTTCCCCCACCACAAATTCCATCAAATTACCCCTAGAATCCAAGGAGAATTTACATGGAACTTTCCTTTGTTAAGGGTGAGTGCGCATTTGGGGTGGAATATTGAAGAACAGCTACTAGATTATGCTAACGTTAGTTTAGCCTGGACGATTAGCAAAGATTTCGCTTTTAAGACAGAGTTACGCCATCGAAGCAATTTTCACTGGAGAAGAAGCGACCCCGAGAATTTCATCATGGAAGCAACACGAGAAGTGTCTACCCTCCTTCATTCTCCCCTCTCAGATAAGCGCAACACCCTCTTATCATGTTTGCAAATTAAAATCACCCCACAATGGATTGCGCGCCTACAATCCCATATTGGCTGGGGAAGAGCGGGAGAGCCGCATTACAACGAAACCAAAATAGATTGTATTACGACTATCAGCACTAGTTGGCAGTTAAAAGTCACCTTTATGCACGCAATCACGCCAAGTAGAAAAAATAATCACTTTACTTTTGCGCTCTCATTAGTCAAAAAATAGATGGCTGGGTGGTGTCAACCACCAGGGATAAAACGATCTGCACAGAGATTAGTGCCAAAGAACTAAATTAATAGCTGTGCAAGAGAGTAAAATATTATACAGCGGAAAGGGGTAAGCATTTATGGGAGTGTTAAGAAACGCACACCTCTAAAACGTTGGTATTGATTGCCAACGCACCTAAATCTTTTATATTGACTTAAGCTAGATAGCGTCGTCATAAGACGCTAGCCCACATAGCAACACATTGGACTTGAACTCCAGCTAAAAATGATGCACCATTTTTTGCATATCTTGTGGCTATACCTCTCCGCCGTTTTAAATGAAGAATTGCATCTTCCACCAGATGCCCTAGCTTATATACGCTTTTACCATAAGTGCATTGAGATTTCCTATTTTTTTCGGAGGAATCACCACTTGCATCCCCCTTTTTTCGGCCAATTGAATAATTTCGTTGCTGTCATACGCTCCATCTGCTAACGGGCTCTCTGCCACAATATCCTAGATCAACCTAGAGGTTCCTTTACAATCAGGCTAGGTACCTTACACCCAAGCGGCCAACCATGCACATCCACGGAAATATGTAGTTTCGAGTTGAGCTCCCTTTTGTGCGGTTCATGCCTTAGATTACCGCCTACGACCCCAGTGGCGTGAGGGTGAACCTTATAATATAACTTGCATCTATCATTAATCACTCATAATTAGGGTCATCTATTAATCGTTCTAATATCTTATTCCAAATACCTTTATCCCCCCAACGCTAAAAACATCGATGAGTATTTTTCCAGTCTCTGTAATCTAAAGATAAATCCTTCCATGGAGTCCAGTACGAATGATCCAGAAAACGGCGTTGAGAAACAAACGATCGTTTTTTGCTGCCCCTTTCTACCTGGTAATAAAGGTTCTAATATACGCTAGGTCCTATCTAAAATATCATGCCTTCTATGTGCTTTTCTTCATTATTCACTTTGCCTATTTATATTCAATAATACGTAGTGTAACAACAACGCTCCTTGTGACAATGCTATCTAGCTCATTTGCCCTGACGAACGGACAGCACACACATTTTGAGTAATATTCCATTTTAGGTCCATTTGGAGTGGCATTTTTTCAAAACCTCTTATTTCTTGAGCAAACCTTTTATGTGTCTGGTCGATGCGTATATGTCCTCCAGTTACAGATAAAACCCTTTGGGAGACAAATATTTTGAATTCTGCCATTTTAGCGGCTCCAACCACTCCATTTTACGTCTCTCTACGCAGATACTGATTTTTTAAGGACAACAACATTCTAAATCTGATACAACTACATTCATGGAATTTGTGAGTTGCCTCAATAAGCAAAAGAGACTCAAGGAGCTATTTTTGTCTCTGAAAACCCCAGAAGAACGGTACGAGCAAATCATCACTATGGGAAGAGAACTCCCACCATTACCGAAAGAGGAACGGATAGAAGAAAATTTGGTAGCGGGATGTCAGAGCATTCTATATTGTAAGCTTACCTTGCATAAAGGAAAAGTGCATATTTATGCCGCCTCCGATGCGCTCATCTCTTCCGGACTTGCCGCCCTCTTATGTGCCATTTACCAAGATGAACCCCCGCAAGCTATCCTGCAGTGCCCTCCCCTGTTCTTAAGTGAGGTAGGGATCTTGGAGTCTCTATCTCCAAACCGTTCGAATGGACTGAGCAGTCTGTATCAAAAAATATCCAGGGATGTCATTAAATCAATGTCATAATCAGTGAGATATTTAACACACAATTTGCTTTCCTTTAAGGAGTTTAAGTTGATTTATTTGATTTAGTCTTTAAAAAATAGCAAAATTATTGTATAATGTGTGTATTGATTGCTCAGATAATTTAATTGGCAGGAGACATAAGATGAATGAAAATCTTGATAATAAAAAAATACTCATTCAAGCCATTGCAAGACTTGAAAGTCAGGTTGACTTCCTTCAGACGGAGTTTACACACCTCAATGAACTCTTGTTCAATATAGGCTTTCCGGAAGGGCTTATCTCACTCAAGGAGACAGCAGAAGAGCTCCTCTCCGAAAAAAAGTATGATTGTCGGCGGCACCGCAGTAAAAATTTGTGAGATGGCTCTGATGATTAGATAGACATATTTGCTTAAGAGGACTCAACGGGAGGTACGAGATGTAAAGTGGGCCTTGTCTACGCTAATCGCTAAGCATGCGCATGCTGCAAGATGTATTTTGACGGACAGATCAAAAAGGACGGAGAGAAATTGTGAGGATGCGCACGATGCTAATCGCGAGAAAGATAAAAGCAACCGTGAGGCCCTCCCGAGAAGGGCCTCAGTGTGTATTTCTCGTAAAGAATTCTTTCAAGAAGACCCCTTGCTGCATACTCAGCTTCTTCCATAGTGTTAATCAACCAACAAGACAGCAGTTCTAATTGACACTTTTATCAGTTTCCCTACCTCTGAACATGCGGAGCAGGAGAACGTATTTGTCTAAAAGAAGGTACCCATAAGTGGGAGAACACACCGTTTGTGAGCAACCACCCTATAAAGAGAAGAGCGTCACCATCATAAACAACATCAGAATCCTCAATATAGGGACGCCACGACTCTCTATCGAACGAGTGCGCCTGCGGTGTATCACCGCGGCACATGTCCCTGAAGCTTTGCAAATCGTCCAGGTAGTAGCGCATGCTGCAATGACAAAAGTATTCGATGAAAGCGCAATGCACCAAAACCTCTTTAGGGGAATTGTATTCTAACAAATTCAATATTGAGTGTTTATCTAAGTATTCATATATTCGACGTGATATCTCGAAAGGAAGTAGATGATTACGACTCTCTCGAAGCATACACACCAGCACTTTTTCAACTGTCTTCCTGTCAAATTTACGGTCCATCCATATACTTGGAATATTACCGTCTTTATCTATTATGAACCTTTTTAAGATAGACGCTTCTCCCATTTCATGCAGGGGTAATTTGTCGATAAATTTCATTAGTTCTTTGCTCAGTAGTTGGTCATATGAATCGGGCTTTTCAGGAATTTGAAAATCATTGCTCCAAGGGCCAGCTTCGCTTTGTAAAAATGAGATAACATTTCCAGAAATTAGAGGATTGGGGTGTTGTATAAAAGCTCTGACCATAGATTCAATATTCCATATATTTCGGGACGAGGATGGGTGGCGCTTTAAATCATGCAACATGTTATATAAAAACCATTGTTGTTGTTGCTCTGTTAGATATGGCTTAGTGTCCTCTAACATGGCGCTAACATACTCTTGCATGGCGTTAACGTGCTCTTGATGCAAGGATGGTAATTCTGGGATCCGCCAAAGGATTTTACGGAGCGAACTGTCCTGGGCGGGAAACTGGCTATCAAGGGGGTATTGACGAACCCATGCCTCTATAAATTTTAAGATGCAATGACGCTCTTCCTCTGTGAAGTGGAAAGGAACATCTATGTCAAGGGCCAAATCTAGCGCAACTTGGGCGCACTCAAGCATAGAGCGTGTTAAGTCCTTGTGTCTGTCATTCCCTCTAGGAGGTTGTTTTTCGTAATATGAGCCTATCTCCTCGAGCTTTTGAAGGACTAATGCATGAGATCCAGGGGGTGCCGTATGGAGCTGCCTCGTCCCATAACAAGGCCCCACCTCAATCTCTAGTGGTGTATGTCGTGCGGTCCTTATTCTTTCTGCCCGCAGGGAGCAGCGCAGTGCACATTGAAGAATCTCTATTGCTGCCACGCACGAGGTATATAGGGAGGGGCGTCTTGAGTTTCTATTAAATATGTCATTACAATATTTGCAAGTACGTGAAAAGCGCACATAATCATCCAAGCGTAAGTACTTGGCAATCGAGTTCGATATAATGTCTTCTGGGAGCGCACCAAGCCTCCCTTGAGGGTGTTTCTCTATAGCCCCCTCCAAACACGTAATAAAGTTTGTCAATTCTTGGGAGAATTGGAAGGTGTTAGAGGTTGAAAATTTATCTCTGAGACAACTTAATTTGCTAGAAAATGTTTGAAGGTCTTGTTTGGAGATTTCTCTTCGCCAGCTCGAGTTTACGAGCGCTTTTATTTCAATTGTCTCGATTATTCTGCGAGTAACATCATTTTTGTTAAAGCTTACGCCGCGTGCACAGGCCCATATATGATCTAAACAAAAGAGCAGTGATCGCCCCCTTTTTCCCTTCTCTTCTCCCAGTTTGTTGGTGAGGAGTTCCCCCCTTTCAGGCCACGTATTGATTTGTTTTAAGATTTCGATGCTTGTTGTCATGACTATATCCACTTTCCTTGCTCGATGGAGTTCCAAAATTTTAATTTTAACACCTTTCATTAAATTTTTTTAATAAAATTTTTATGCATATGAAGTGTGTGTCTAGGAGGTGTCGGTTCTGAGAGGTAGAAAATATGCCGCAAAAAAAGACGAGCGCGTTGATGAGAGGATATTTAGAGACAAATCTCGTGCATGCTATGCGACTAACTATTTGATAACAAGCCTCTTATTAAAACATCTTCGCGACGAGAACAATCATAGTGGACATGTTGAGAAATAAGGCGGTTTGAAAAAATTTTCCTCCAAACGGGCCTAAAATAGAATATTATTCAAATGTATGTGTGCTGCCCGTCCATTGGGGCAAATAAGCTGGTTTAAATTGATCCAACGTAGAAGATTTAGGCATGTTAGCAATCAATATCGATGCTTCAGAGGTGTGCATTTCTCAACATCCCCCTAAGGAGAGAGGTCTTGTGATTTGAGCGGTTCCCACACCTCTATTTTGCGCCCCCTGAACAGAATGGTTCGTTATGTATCCCGCCCCTTAGTTAGGGCAAATAGTCTGGGTTAAATCAGCTTAATATTAAGGAGAACGTATTAGTCTAAAAAGATTTATCCACATGTGAGTAGTAACTCTGTATCCCGTGAGCATGTTCCTTATATCGTCAAGGATGTCACCATCGTAAATAACATCAGAATCTTCAATGTAGGGACGCCACAACTCCCTATCGAACGAGTGTGCCTGCGGCGCACCACCGCTGCACATGTCCCTGAAGCTTTGCAAATCGTCCAGGCAGCGCGAAAAATGGGAGTGGGAGTAGAGTCCATGGTGACGCTCGTGAAAGTATTCGATGAAAGCGCAATGCACCAAAACCTCTTTAGGGGAATTGTATTCTAACAAATTCAATATTGAGTGTTTATCTAAGTATTCATATATTCGACGTGATATCTCGAAAGGAAGTAGATGATTACGACTCTCTCGAAGCATACACACCAGCACTTTTTCAACTGTCTTCCTGTCAAATTTACGGTCCATCCATATACTTGGAATATTACCGTCTTTATCTATTATGAACCTTTTTAAGATAGACGCTTCTCCCATTTCATGCAGGGGTAATTTGTCGATAAATTTCATTAGTTCTTTGCTCAGTAGTTGGTCATATGAATCGGGCTTTTCAGGAATTTGAAAATCATTGCTCCAAGGGCCAGCTTCGCTTTGTAAAAATGAGATAACATTTCCAGAAATTAGAGGATTGGGGTGTTGTATAAAAGCTCTGACCATAGATTCAATATTCCATATATTTCGGGACGAGGATGGGTGGCGCTTTAAATCATGCAACATGTTATATAAAAACCATTGTTGTTGTTGCTCTGTTAGATATGGCTTAGTGTCCTCTAACATGGCGCTAACATACTCTTGCATGGCGTTAACGTGCTCTTGATGCAAGGATGGTAATTGCTCTTGCATGGCGTTAACGTGCTCTTGATGCAAGGATGGTAATTTTGGGATCCACCAAAGGATTCTATGGAGCGAACTTTTCTGGGCGGGAAACTGGCTATCAAGGGGGTATTGACGAACCCATGCCTCTATAAATTTTAAGATGCAATGACGCTCTTCTTCTGTGAAGTGGAAAGGAACATCTATGTTAAGGGCCCAATCTAGCGCAACTTTGGCGCACTCAAGCATAGAGCGTGTTAAGTCCTTGTGTCTGTCATTCTCTCTAGGAGGTCGTTTTTCGTAATATGAGCCTATCTCCTCGAGCTTTTGAAGGACTAATGCATGAGATCCAGGGGGTGCCGTATGGGGCTGCCCCGTCCCATAACAAGGCCCCATCTCAATCTCTAGTGGTGTATGTCGTGCGGCCCTTATCCTGTTTGCCCGCAGGATCCTGTTTGCCCGCAGGGAGCAGCGCAGTGCACATTGAAGAATCTCTATTGCTGCCACGCACGAGGTATATAGGGAGGGGCGTCTTGAGTTTCTATTAAATATGTCATTACAATATTTGCAAGTACGTGAAAAGCGCACATAATCATCCAAGCGTAAGTACTTGGCAATCGAGTTCGATATAATGTCTTCTGGGAGCGCACCAAGCCTCCCTTGAGGGTGTTTCTCTATAGCCCCCTCCAAACACGTAATAAAGTTTGTCAATTCTTGGGAGAATTGGAAGGTGTTAGAGGTTGAAAATTTATCTCTGAGACAACTTAATTTGCTAGAAAATGTTTGAAGGTCTTGTTTGGAGATTTCTCTTCGCCAGCTCGAGTTTACGAGCGCTTTTATTTCAATTGTCTCGATTATTCTGCGAGTAACATCATTTTTGTTAAAGCTTACGCCGCGTGCACAGGCCCATATATGATCTAAACAAAAGAGCAGTGATCGCCCCCTTTTTCCCTTCTCTTCTCCCAGTTTGTTGGTGAGGAGTTCCCCCCTTTCAGGCCACGTATTGATTTGTTTTAAGATTTCGATGCTTGTTGTCATGACTATATCCACTTTCCTTGCTCGATGGAGTTCCAAAATTTTAATTTTAACATCTTTCATTAAATTTTTTAATAAAATTTTTATGCATATGAAGTGTGTGTCTAGGAGGTGTCGGTTCTGAGAGGTAGAAAATATGCCGCAAAGAAAGACGAGCGCGTTGATGAGAGGATATTTAGAGACAAATCTCGTGCATGCTATGCGACTAACTATTTGATAACAAGCCTCTTATTAAAACATCTTCGCGACGAGAACAATCATAGTTCTAAGAGAAGTCTTGTGATTTGAGCGGTTCCCACACCTCTATTTTGCGCCCCCTGAACAGAATGGTTCGTTATGTATCCCGCCCCTTAGTTAGGGCAAATAGTCTGGGTTAAATCAGCTTAATATTAAGGATTTAGGAATATTAGAGGCCAATGTAGACGCTTTGAAAGTGTGTATTTCTCATAAAGAATTCTTTCAAGAAGACCCCTTGCTACATACTCAACCGAACTCCACAGCGTTAATCACAAGACGGCAGTTCTAATTGGCACTTTTATTAGTTTCCTCACCCAGGAGAACGCATTGGTCTAAAAAGATTTATCCATATGTGAGTAGTATCTCTGTGTCCCATGAGCACTTTCCTTATATTGTGAAGGATGTCACCATCATAAACAACATCAGAATCCTCAATATAGGGACGCCACAACTCCCTATCGAACGAGTGCGTCTGCGGCGTACCACCGCTGCACATGTCCCTGAAGCTTTGCAAATCGTCCAGGTAGCGCGAAAAATGGGAGTAGAGTCCATGGTGACGCTCGTGAAAGTATAAGGCGAAGGAGCAATGCACCAAAACCTCTTTAGGGGAGTTGTACTCTAACAAATTCAATATTGAGTGTTTATCCAAATATTCATATATTCGACGTGATATCTCGAAAGGAAGCAGATGATTGCGACTTTCTCGAAGCATACACACCAGCACTTTTTCAACCGTCTTTCTGTCAAATTTACGGTCCATCCATACGCTTGGAATATTACCGTCCTTATCTATTATGAACATTCTCAATATGGACGCTTCTCCCATTTCATGCAGGGGTAATTTGTCGATAAACTTCATTAGTTCTCTGCTCAGTAGTTGGTCATATGAATCGGGCTTTTCAGGAATTTGAAAGTCATTGCTCCAAGGGCCAGCTTCGCTTTGTAAAAATGAGATAACGTTTCCAGAGATTAGAGGATTAGAGTGTTGTATAAAAGCGCCGATAATAACTGCAATCTTTTCTGAAGGAAAGAGGCGGCAAAAGTTTAAATAATGCAACATGTTATATAAAAACCATTGTTGTTGTTGCTTTGTTAGATGCGGCTTAATGAGCTCTAACATTTTGCTCACACACTCTTGAGTCAATGGTTGTGTTCTTGAGATCTGAAAGAGGAAGCTATAGACACCAAGAAGGGGCATACCACCATAGAAAGGAAATTGGCTATCAAGGGGGTATTGACGAATCCATGCCTCTATAAATTTTAAGATGCAATGAACTTCTTCCTTTGTGAAGTGGAGAGAAACGCCTTGGGTGGACCTACTATGGACCCATTTATCTATCTTATTTCGAGCGCACTCAAGCATAGAGCGTGTTAGGTCCTTGTGTCTGCAATTCTCTCTAGGAGGTTGTTTTTCGTAATATGAGCCTATCTCCTCGAGCTTTTGAAGGACTAATGCATGAGATCCGGGGGATGCTGCATGGAGCTGCCCCGTCCCATAACAAGACTCCACCTCAATCTCTAGTGGTGTATGTCGTGCGGCCCTTATCCTTATCCTTTCTGCCTGCAGGGAACAGCGCAGTGCAAGTTGAAGAATCTCTATCGCTGCCACGCACGAGGTATGTAGGGAGGTGTATCTTGAGCCTCTCTTGAATATGTCACGACAAGATCTGCAAGTACGTGACAAGCGCACATAATCATCTAGGCGCAAGTACTGGGCGATCGAGCTCGATATAATGTCGTCCGGGAGCGCATCCAGCCTTCCTCTAGAGCGCTCATCTAACCGCGTAATAATGGTTGTTAATTCTTGGTAGTATTGGAAGGTGTTAGAGGTTGAAAATTTATCTCTGAGACAACTTAATTTTCTGGAAAATGTTTGAAGGTCTTGTTCGGAGATTTCTCTCCGCAAGCTCGAGTTTACGAGCGCTTTTATTTCAATTGTCTCGATTATTCTGCGAGCAACATCATTTTTGTTAAAGCTTACGCCGTGTGCACAAGCCCATATATGGTCTAAACAAAAGAACAGTGATCGTCCTCTTTTCCCCTTCTCTTCTCCCAGCCTGTTGGTGAGGAGCTCCCCCCTTTCAGGCCACATATTGATTTGTTTTAAGATTTCAATGCCCACTGCCATGCTAACACTCACTGTCCTCGATTAATGGAGTTTCCGATGTTAACATCTTTCATTAAAATTTTTTATGACAAAATCTTTGCGCACGTGAAGTGTGTATCTAAGAGGCGTTGTTGCATAATTCGCTGATGTATGTGAGAACCTGAAAAATAGTGGGCCTACTCAAGAAATAGGAGGCCTTGAAACAAGGTTCTTCGAGATGGTTCTTAAAGTGAAATATTACTCAAAACATCTATGCTGCCCGTCAGTTTGGGAAAATAATCTGGTTTAAATTAGTTCAATACCAAAGAGTTAGGAATGTCAGAGACCCAATGTAGATGCTTCAAAAATGTGTATTTTTTGAGCCCCCCACAAATCATCACGTTGACTACATGGATGTACATATGTTTTCGAAAGGGAAGCATTCGCCGGGGTGGATAAGGAAAGGAGAGGAAGTAGCAAGGGGGACTTGAGATACCATCACCATCGCATGGATTATCACCATCGGTTAAAAAGCTGGATCAACATTAAATTGGTATAGATGCTTTGTGGATGTCACCTTGTTTTTTTCAAGTTAAATGTCTACAATGGGTGAGTTTTCTAAAGGGAGTGTCGATGACAAAAAAATATATCTTTATAACGGGAGGGGTGGTCTCCTCTCTAGGGAAGGGACTCACCGCCTCCGCTATTGGGATGCTCCTGGAGAGTCAGGGATTCAAAATAGCGATGATGAAGCTGGATCCATATCTCAACGTCGACCCAGGTACAATGAACCCTTTTCAACATGGGGAAATTTACGTCACAGATGATGGTGCCGAAACCGATCTCGATTTGGGGCACTACTATCGGTTTACTCATTCCCCCCTTTCCAAAGCCTCCAACGCTACCTCGGGACAGATTTATCATGCTGTAATTCAGCAGGAAAGGCATGGTGACTATCTCGGCAATACTGTGCAAGTAATCCCCCACGTTACAGATGAGATTAAGCGACGCATCTACCTTTGTTCAGAACAAGAAAGGGGGATCGATATTGTTCTTGTGGAGATTGGGGGGACTGTTGGAGACATTGAGTCACAGCCCTTTTTGGAGGCAATCCGTCAATTTTGCTCGGAACATACCGGAGATTGCATCAACATCCATATGACCTACATCCCCTTCCTCAGGGCGGCCAAAGAGATAAAAACCAAGCCCACTCAGCACTCTGTCCAACAACTTCGTGGCATCGGCCTTTTCCCAGATCTTATCATATGCCGCACCGAGATACCCATAAGTGTTGCTGTGAGAGAAAAAATTGCTCTCTTCTGCAGCTTGTCAAAAGATGCTGTGCTCGAACAAATTGATGTGAAGCATTCCATCTACGAACTTCCCCTTATTATGATTGAGCAGAAACTCGACACTCATCTCTCTTCGCTCCTTAACTTGCGAGGGCAAAAGGCAAATATTAAAAAGTGGACAGCGATGCTCAATACCTATCTACATCCCCACAAAAAGTTGACAGTGGGTCTCGTCGGTAAGTACATCAAACATAGAGACGCATATAAGTCGGTTGTTGAATCGCTCCAACATGGGGCGATTGCTCATCAGGTAGAGTTGGAAGTTGTTGGTTTTGAATCGGATAAGGCAGGGGATTTCGGTGAGTGTGATGGATATTTGGTGCCCGGAGGATTTGGAGAGAGGGGGTTTGAGGGCAAGCTCGCTGTGGCTAAGATGTGCCGGGAAAAAAAGATTCCATTTTTTGGCATCTGTCTAGGGATGCAAGTTCTCGTCATCGAGTTTGCCCGTTCTGTGCTCAACCTAACGGGAGCTAGCTCTACGGAAATAGATCCAAATACCCCCCACCCTATCATCTCTCTTCTGAGTGAACAGAGGGGAATTAAAACTATGGGAGGGAGCATGCGCCTAGGCCTCTACCCTTGCCACGTAAAGTCCAATACCCTCGCCCATAGGGCATATGAAAAGAGTGTGGTCGAAGAGCGCCACCGCCACCGCTTCGAATTCAACAATATGTACAGGAAAAATATAGAAAGTGGGGGGCTTGTCATCTCTGGGACCTATAAAGATCTAATCGAAATTTTGGAAATCAAAGAGCATCCCTGGATGGTGGGAGTGCAGTTTCATCCAGAATTCAAATCCAAACCCACAGATCCCCATCCCCTATTTAAGGCATTTGTGGGAGCTATGCTCCATGGCTAGAATCCTCGGCGTTGACTTTGGAAAGAGCAAGATTGGTCTCGCCCTATCCGACCCCTCGCACAAGATCGCATCTCCACTAAAAACGGTGCGGGCCTCTCAATCTATCGTACATACTGTAAGCCTCCTTTTGCAAGAACTCACAAAGATTGATGAAGGGGTTGAGAGAATCGTAGTGGGCCTCCCCCTAGCCCTGTCTGGTCGAGATAGTGATAGCACAAGGCTTGTCCGTATGTTTGCCTCTCTGTTGCAGGAGAGGGGACGTCTCCCCGTCGTTTTATGGGATGAACGTCTCTCCACAGTGGAGGTAGAAAAAATTCTTAAAGAGGGTAATGTGAAGAGAAGGCAGCGTGCAAAACATCTCGATACTATGAGCGCTACCCTTATTTTACAAACCTATTTAAATAGCAAAGGCCCATCGGAAGAATGGATAAAATAAAGCTTGAAATGTCTCACTTGCTTAACTATTGTGTGAATAGTATGACACCACTACAGAAGAAAAGGATTGCGTTTGCTCCCCCCATTCCAGGCATCCTCGAAGATCTACGCGAGGTTACCTTCAGTAAAGGAGAAAAGACTTCGGCGATTGGGGATGAGAAGGAGATTGAGGCCCGCTTCCCTAATACCTTTGCGAGGCCAATACTGCATTTGGTGCGGGGCGGCAGCGAGAGGTATAGCTCAAAAAAAGTGAGGGTAGGGGTTGTGCTATCTGGAGGACAGGCAGCTGGGGGGCATAATGTCATCACAGGTCTCTTTGACTGCCTAAGGCGCCTTCACCCCAATAGCCTTCTCGTTGGGTTTTTGGGAGGTCCCTCGGGAATTATCAATGAGAAATATAAGGAATTGACGGAGCACTACCTTGCCCCTTACCGTAATCAGGGGGGCTTCGACATGCTCGGCTCAGATCGAACTAAACTAGAAGCTCCGCAGCATCTCCAAAGGGCATTGGATGTCATCCAGAAGCTGCGACTCGACGGCCTCGTGATCATCGGTGGGGATGATTCCAATACCAACGCAGCAATTTTAGCAGAATATTGCATCCAAAGAGGGTGCTCTGTTAAAGTCGTCGGAGTTCCCAAGACTATCGACGGGGACCTAAAGAGGGCTCCCCTGCTGGCTTGTCCATTTGGCTTTCATAGCGCTTGTCAAACCTACTCGGAGATGATTGGCAATATTTCTAGAGACATGCTCTCGGCCAGAAAATATACCCACTTTGTCAAGCTCATGGGACGCTCTGCCTCCCATGTTGCCCTAGAATGCGCTCTGCAAACTCAGCCAAACTTGGCGTTGATTGGGGAGGAGATATTGGAAAAGAGACAGACTTTAAGGGAGGTGACATCCCAGATTGCTGACTTGGTTGAGAAGCGGGGAAACGCGGGAAAGAATTATTCCATCATCCTCATCCCAGAGGGAGTGATTGAATTTATCCCGGAGATAAAGGGTTTAATCGAGGAACTCAACATATTGCTAGCGCGAAAAAGGGATGAGAAATCCCTCTCCACAACTTCCAAGGAGATTTTCGATCTTCTTCCCCAGAAGATCCAAACCCAGCTGCTCCTAGATCGAGACCCCCATGGAAATGTTCAGGTCTCCCATGTTCAGACTGAGGAGCTGATTAGCGCGATCGTGAAAGAGGAATTAGATAGTCGCCCCTCCTTTAAAGGGAAATTCAATGCGATTCACCATTTTTTCGGCTATGAGGGGCGAAGTGGGTTTCCCACAAATTTTGATGCTACCTACTGTTATGCCCTAGGCCATGGGGCAGCTCTCCTCATCGATGGGGGATATTCCGGTTATATGAGCTGTGTACAGTACCTCAAAAAAAACCCTGGAGAATGGGCAATATGTGCCCTCCCCATTACCTCCCTAATGCACCTCGAGATGCGTAAGGGAAAGGTTAAGTCAGTGATTTGCAAGGCGCTTGTCAATCTCAAAGAGTATCCATTTACATATTTTAAGGAAGAGCGTACCAAATGGGCGTATGGCGACCATTACCTCTACCCTGGCCCGATACAGTTTGAGGGGGATCCCTCCTGTTCAGAATGTGTACCCAAATCTCTCTGACTCCCTGAAATTCCCAGTTCTTCCTCCCCCTTTCCGGCAAAGAAATAAGACCATAAAAGCCTAGATTATAATCCATTAAATACACTACCTTTAGTAAGGGAAAGATAGAATACTGTGCTTTAAAGCGTTTTTAAAAAGAATGCAGTTCTATTTTTAAGGAGTAGTCAAAAAATGAAATATTGCCGAGAGATCTATCGTACAAAGCGGTGGGTTACGCGTGAGGTGAAGGTGGGTGGCGTGGGTGTCGGAGGGGATAATCCCATTCGCATTCAGTCTATGACTACTTCAGATACAAAGGATGTTGAGAGTACGACAAAACAGATCATGCGCCTGTCTGATGCTGGATGTGAAATTGTCCGTGTCACAGTGCCTGGGAAAAGAGAGGCGTTGGCGTGCGCGCGGATCAAAAATGCCTTGATCCGGAAGGGGTATAAAATCCCCTTGGTTGCAGATATCCACTTTTACCCGCCCGCTGCACTACTCGTGGTCGAATCTGTCGACAAGGTACGGATTAATCCCGGAAATTTCGTCGGCTTCGGGCAACGCTCCCAGACCTCGACCTATGATGCCGCCCAGTACGTGGCAGAGATGCAAAAGATCGAAGATACACTCTCCCCCCTTATCGAGAGATGCCTCTTATTAAAACGGGCCATACGTATTGGTGTCAACCATGGATCGCTCTCCGAGCGTGTCATGCAACGCTATGGGAACACTCCCAAGGGAATGGTGGAGTCGGCACTGGAATTTGCGCACATCTGCCGCAAGCTCGATTACCATGATTTCATATTCTCGATGAAGGCGAGTAACCCTCGTGTTATGATCCAAGCCTATCGCCTTTTAGTGGCCGAGATGATGGGACGGGAATGGAATTATCCCCTGCATCTGGGGGTAACTGAGGCGGGAGATGGGGAGGATGGGCGCGTAAGGTCTTCCCTAGGGATTGGGGCCCTTTTATTGGATGGACTGGGAGATACACTCCGCGTCTCTTTGACAGAGGATCCCTGGGAGGAGATTGATCCCTGTAAACGGTTGGTCCTTCTCGCAGAAAATTACCGAGGAAGAGGCGTCTCCCCCTTTGTCGAAACCTATCGTGATATCTCTGCAATAGAGAGACGTGATGTACGTGTTACGTCCCCCCTTCACCGGGATGGGTCAGTAATTATTGCGGGAAGGACTGGAAACGGGGTGAAAGCCAACGCCTATTTTAGTGGGGAAGAGATTCTTTGCGAGGATCGACGCATCCCAGTAATCCCCATTGAAAAGCTGAGCGCCCCTCATGATGGAGTGGTATACATTAAAGATGGAGGTCCTGCTGTCTGGTCTAAACTTCTGAGATATTCTGTGGCGTGGGTATTGCTGGAGATGACTCAATCTATCCTGCATCAAGGGAGATTTTTCTTCGAATGGATTAGGGGGGTAGGACTTCACCTTCCCGTGGTCTTAGTTGGAGATTATTCGGGGGATGAGGAGGACGTGGTCATCTGGTCTAGCGCAGAAATAGGAGCACTTCTAGTCGATGGTTTGGGAGAGGGAGTGATGCTTAGGACAGATTTTGATGCATCCCCCCTCTCCTTTAATATCTTGCAGGCCTGCCGGATGCGCAGCACAAAGACCGAATTTGTGGCATGTCCAGGTTGTGGACGTACCCTTTTCAACTTGCAGGAGGTAACAAAGCGTATTCGCTCTTGTACCTCTCACTTGTCAGGAGTAAAAATTGCCATCATGGGATGCATCGTAAATGGTCCTGGTGAGATGGCCGATGCCGACTTTGGCTATGTAGGATCGGGTCGTGATAAGGTCGACCTCTATGTTGAGAAAACGTGCATAGAGAAAAATATCCATTTTTCTGATGCCGAAGCAAAACTCGTTGAATTGATCAAGCGTTACGGGCGTTGGGAAGAGCCCCAACCCAAAAGGGATTATAGCAAAACAAATTTTTGCGTAGGCAAGTAGGAAGATCGTGGCGTTTATTGTGGATTACGAGGGAGGCCGCCCTCTCTTTTTTTGTAGCTCTCGTAGGTGTTAGAGAGGAGCATGGCGATGGTCATAGGCCCCACTCCACCGGGGACGGGGCTGATCATGGAGGCGACCCGTTTGACACTGTCGAAATCTACATCCCCAACCAAGCCTCGATGGGTATGATTGATCCCAACGTCGATGACGATCGCCCCAGGCTTTACCATTTCGGAGGTGATAAATAGCGGTTTACCAATTGCGACCACTAGGATGTCTCCGTTTCTGCAAATTTTTGGAAGGTGCTTTGTTCCACTATGCGCCATCGTTACCGTCGCATTGCATCCACGCACCTTCTGAACTAACATGGCAGCCAAGGGCTTGCCCACGATATTGCTGCGCCCTACAACCACCACGTGCCTCCCCTCAACTCGAACACCAGAGTGTTCTAAGAGCTTTACAATTCCCAGAGGGGTACATGCGACACATCCATCGGACTCCCCCAAAAGCAATTTGCCTACATTCAAAGGGTGAAAGCCATCAACATCTTTAGTGGGATCGATAGCTTCGACAATTTTGGAAACAGCGAGATGTTTGGGACAGGGCTGTTGAACTATGATGCCATCGATCTTCGCATCTTGGTTGAGGTGTTGAAGGGTTTTTAATAATTCCTCCTCGGTCACCTCGGGAGAGAGTTTTAATATTTCGGAGTAGATTCCCACTTTTTGGCATCCCATCCTTTTCATTCTTATATACATCTGAGAGGCAGAATCTTCCATTATTGAGACGAAGGCCAACCCAGGCTTTCTCCCAGAAATTTTGCAAATATTCTTTTCAAGGGCTTCACAGATCCCCTTGGCAATCTCTTTCCCATCAATTACCCTCATCCAACCTCTCCCTCTCCCCAAAGGCGGCCTGAATATTTTTGAGCATTTGATCGTGCAATACTCCATTTGAAGCCACAATTGCTCCCTCTTTAATGGAGGTGTAAGGCCTCCCCTCAAAATCGGAAAAGCTTCCTCCAGACTCCTCTATCAGAAGTTTGGCGGCCATATAATCCCATGGACGTAGGGAGACTGTCCAAAAGCAGTCGAGACGCCCCGCAGCAATGTAGGCAAGCTCAAGAGCTGCAGAACCCAAACATCTAAGCGGAATGCCCATTTTGTCAAAGGTATTAAAATGATCCAAACAGTGGCGGGGGTTTTCTCGCACATTACTAGGAAACCCCGTTGCAACAATTGCATTGTAGAGAAGCGAAGTCTCCGTGACTCTTAGGCGCCCACCGTTAAGGTAGGCTCCATTCCCCTTTTCAGCAATAAAGAACTCATTAGTCATAGGATTATAAATTACACCAGATACAACTTCCGATTGAACAAGGGTTGCAATACTGATTGCAAATATGGGAATCGCATGGGCAAAGTTAACCGTGCCATCTATCGGGTCGATGACCCACTGGATTTCACCCTTTTTCCCCGACTCTCCACTCTCTTCAGCAACAAAAGCATGTTCGGGAAAATGTTCTTTAATGAATGCGATAATCACCTGCTCAACATGACTATCCCATTCGGTGACAAGGTCGTACCTTCCCGTTTTTGTATTAACCTTCATGGGCATGCCAAATTTTCTACGCAAAATCTCCCCCCCTTTCATAGCAGCTAAAGTGCCCACCATAGTCAATCTAGATCGTAGAAAATGGGGAAGATTCAATTCATTTGACATGGGACTGTGCTTTCTCCTCTCTTTTCTTTTTAATTTCTTTTTTAAAAAAAAGGAAGCGAAACCATTGGCGGCGTACAAATCTGTAAAAAATTAATGGCAGGGAGAAAAAGAGCATAGCATAGATGCCGTCTAAGAGAGGCATCAACAAAAAGTCAGTTGTAATCCCCTGCAGAGTAAATGTGAGGGGAATTCCAAAGACAGAGAAAATCATTTTCATAACAATAGAGAAGCAAATAGAAAAAATAGAACTCAATGAAACAAGTCCAATTGGACCCTCCACAAAATAAATAGAGTATCGGTGGAGGAGGAGCGTTACAACGATGTAGCTGAGCATATGCGCTCCGAAGGGGAGGGCTGAGAGCAGATCGATAATGAGACCACATCCCCCTGCCATCCAGAGACATCCCACAAGAGAATAGCGGGAATAGGTGATGATAAGAAAAGGAGCAAACGGAATAACGGGGATGGGGGAAAAACAAGCAAAAAAGAGGGCGATAAGAAAAAGGGGAAAGATGAATTGTCTTCGTGCCATCACTTTATCTCACTGACTATAGCTTAACTTAAAAATAGTCCGAGCTCCTTTTGCTTACATTTCGCGTGCTCATCGACCTAGGCACATCAAAAGGCCCCTTTAGCAAATAGGATGCTAGGAATAGTTTTGAGGATGATGCACATGTCATATAAGAAGGAGTGTTGGATTACGTAGAGGCGGTCTAGCTTTACTCGCTCTTCATAGGAAAGACGACTCCTCCCAGAAGTTTGCCACAATCCAGTCATTCCAGGCCTAACCTTCAAAATCAAATGGGCATGTTCTTTCAGGGGGCTCCCCCTCCCTTGGCAGAGTTCGGAGACAAAATATGGGCGTGGCCCCACCACACTTAAGTCCCCTTTCAAAACATTAAAAAATTGGGGGAATTCATCGAATGATGTCTTGCGTAAGAATTTACCTACCCATGTACAACGCGGATCGTGTTGAATTTTTCGAAATACCTCCCACTCCCTGCGTATGTCGGGATTTTTCTCGAGCACATCTTGCAAAGACTCCTCCGCGTTAACATGCATCGTGCGAAACTTGAAAATTTTGATGACCTTTCCTCCCCTGCCCAACCGTTCCCCTACGTAGAAGACACACCCTCTTGAAGTCAACTTGATCAGAAGGGTGATGAGGAGATAGACGGGAGAAAAGATAAAAATAAACAAGAGGCTAAACAGGAGGTCAAAGGAGCGTTTTAAAAAGGGGGAGAGGGCGGGCCTTAACTTATCACAGATTAATCCCATGCAGGAAAACCAACTTGTTCAGATAAGTGGCATTTTCTCATTTTTGCGTTTTTCAGACAAATAGTAGATAGCGTTGTCATAAGATGCTAGCCCACATAGCAATGCATCGAATTTGAACTCCAGCCAGAAATGATGCACTATTTTTTGCATATCTCGTGGCTATATCTCTCCACCGTTTTAAATGAAGAATTGCAGTTTCCACCAGATGTCTTAGTTTATATAAGTGTTTATCAATAAATACATTTAGACTTCCTGTTTTTTCTCGGAGGAATTACTACTTGCATTTCTTTTTTTTCTGCCAATTGAGGGCTTGTTGAGAAATAAGGCGTTTTGAAATATGTATACTGTTCGTCGACCAGAGCGAACGAGCTAGCTTAAATCGACTATAAGAAATCGAGGATAAAACAAGTGTGTTCAAATCCATATTCAAAGGGGAGCGAGATATGTTTGAACCCCCATGTAGAAGATTTAGCTCGCAAGTAGATCACCCTTATTGCAAACTGCTACGCATTAGTGAATTTTAAGAAATGATGCGCATCTCTTAAAGGTGCTTTTCTATGAGAATAGAGGCCGTAAAGGGTATCAAATCAGGATTTGCCACCCCTGAGTAGCTCAGTGGATGGAGAATTTGAACTCCAGCTAAAATGAGGCACTATTTTTTGCGTATCTTGTGGCTATACCTCTCCAGGGAGTGCTCAAAAAATACATACCTCTGGGGTATAATTTGAGTCATATTGGAAGGGCATTTTTCCACCCCCCCCCTTATTTTCCACAACAGACCCAGCAATGGCGGCTTTCTCCTCCTCCTTACCAACTTGTGGTTTACATGTGACGACCCGAAAATGGAACATGAGGCTGATAGAAATCAACACAACGCCCACAAAGATCAACCCTATTCCGATATACAAGAACCCAACACACATTAAAAGACACCCTGTAGATATGAGGAATCCCGCCATAAAAGCTAGCCCCTTTGCCCATAAATCATCTAATTTGCCTGATGGTACGATCCCCCCCTGTTGGTTTTTTGGGTAATGGCGCTGGCGAATCCTTTGCCGTCGCATGTCTCAGAACTGATTGTTGTCATGACATACCTCCTCTTACTGGTCATAATGGAACAATTATATCATAATCAACAATTAATATTAACTAATATTCACTTTTAATTTAATAATTCGCATTAAATGGTTGTGTGCATATTTACTAAAATTGTCCCAATTAGCAAAACAAAGAACTTTGTATAGATCTTTTGAGAAAATAAGAGGATTTGAAACAATGTCCCCTCAAACAGACCTAAAATGGAATATTGCTCAAATATATGTGCTGCTCGTCCGTCAGGACAAATAAGCTAGCTTAAGTTGGTTCAACATAAAAGACTGGGGCATATTAGCAATCAATGTCGATGCTTCAGGGGTATGCATTTCTTGAGTACTCCCTTTCTAGATCCAAGATCCCACTCCTCTCCACTAGAAACAAAGCAGACCGCCGCATAATCATATTTTTGTTTAACATATTTGAAACTTAAATTTACGCTTGTGTAGTAAATATTTTACGCAGTTTGAAGTTTATCATGTGCAACATAAAATTTTATACCCACTGCGTCCTTCCCCTTTTACCCCCGAAGCAACTTAGTAAATGCTCCCTTTCAGAGGGTAAGCAGCAGATACCTAGCTAGAGGGAATAGGGAGTAGCAGGCCCCTTCCTCTAACGTACGGTGAATTTTGAAAAGGGGTATTTAGTCCTTCAGGGCTGCGGAGCTAGGACTTCAAGCGGTGTGTTCTCAAGAGTAACACGTACCATTTTTTAGTAGGTTATTAGAAGTTAATCACAGCTCCTTGCCGGGAGTATAAGGGGGGCGCTCAACCCAATTAGAAAAATGGCATCCTGCCCACTAATCAGTCGCTTAAAACTGTGGGTAAGCGCCTGCATGATTCCCTGAAATTGATTCTTAGCTAATGTCTATGTAGCGAGCCCGCTTACATTGCCAACGAAAATACCCCTTCGTAAAATATTCTTTGCTTTGTGAATAGCGTCGACCTCTCTCAAGGTCTTTTATTATTTTTTAAAATTGCCTTGCTGATACATCCATTTTGCTTCATGTTCAGAGAAGCTTCCTTGCTACAATACCCTTTGTCACCAAACACTACTCCTTCCTTCAGGCAGATATGTTTAAGCGCTTTACCATTAGGTACATTTGCTGGAGTCACGGCAACTTTAGTAATCAACCCCAACTTCATGCACGAGAGATAGGTCTCTTTTGTACCCGTACCAAAACTTTGTTTTCCTTTTGCACCCAATCCTCGCTTGTTTATCGTCAGCTACCTTAAAATTAAATACTCGTGCAATGAGTCCATGGCTTTTCAATTAGGCTATTATTAGAAGGCTTCAAAACAAACCCGGCTAACCCTAATTCGACGTGATATCCTTTACGACCTCTATCCTCATAGAAAAGTGCTTTTAGAGATGCGCATCATTTCTTAAAATTCACTAACACGTAGCGGTCTGCGATAAGGATGATTTGTTTGCAAGTTAAATCTTCTACATGGGGGTTCAAACATATCTCGCTTCCCCTTGAGTATGGATTTGAACATACTCGTTTTATCCTCAATCTCTTATAAGAAAATTATCCCTTTTACGGGGTTGTTATTTGAAGTTGCTTCTAGAAGAAATCCACCAGTGGCCCTCCATTTCTTGAGCGGGCCCAGAAAATGGCATTGAGAAACGAGTGTAACAGCAACTTATCTTAATGGCGATACCCCTTGTGACGATACTATCTAGGGTACAATTTAGCCAAGAGGAAAAATGGAAGAAAAGTGATCTAAATCATTCAAGGGTAGTACTAAAAGGATAGTGCTAAAAGCAAACCATGAGAAAAGCGCTCAATCCTGCACTTTGAAAATCTATTATCTCCATTCCAAAACAAAGACTCACACGATCTTGGCTCTTTTTCAATCCAGCTTCCACTGGCGCCCATGCTGTAGGAGTCATCTATTTTTTATTAATAGGTGAGGCCCATTGCTGAGCGCACTTCGGAGAGGGTGCTCGAGGCCTTCTCGAGAGCTTTTGCACTTCCAGAACGCAAGATGTCCATCACCCCTTCTGGGTCTTTTTCAAACAGAGCGCGTCTCTTTTGGATTGGTTCCAAGAAATCGATGAGGACCTCCAGGAGATGTTTTTTCACTACACCATCGCCCAACCCCCCTCTTCGATAGTGCTCTTTAAGCTGTTCAATTTTGGAGGTTTCTTTTCCAAAGGCATCGAGGTAATAAAAGAGGGGGTTGCCCTCAACCCTTCCGGGGTCCTCAACACGCAGATGACGAGGGTCGGAGTACATTTTTTGCACTTTTTTCTTTACCTGGTCGGACGTATCGCTTAGATAGATCGCATTATTAAGAGTCTTGCTCATCTTTGGACTCCCGTCGATACCGGGAAGTCGAGCCGCTCGAGAGAGAAAAGCCTCCGCCTCAACCAACACATCCTTTTTGTAGGTGCGGTTGAAAGCGCGCACGATCTCATTCGTTTGCTCGATCATAGGAAGTTGGTCCTCCCCCACAGGAACACAAGTAGCCTTAAATGCTGTAATGTCGGCAGCTTGGCAGATGGGATAGACCATGAATCCCGCGGGGACACCCTCCCCGAACCCTTTGTGCACAATCTCCTGTTTCACGGTGGGATTATGCTTCAAGCGATTCCATGTCACCAGGTTGAGATAATAGAGCGTTAGCTCAGTGAGCGGAGGGATAAGAGATTGAATAAATATGACCGTCTTTTGAGGGTCAATCCCCACAGCCAAATAGTCTAAAGCTACCTGAAACACATTTTTTCGTACGAAATCGGACTCTTTGGCATAATCTGTAAGCGCCTGAAGATCTGCGATCATCACATATTGATCCGCAGTATCCTGCAGCGTTATTCTAGATTGCAGAGATCCCACATAGTGCCCCAGGTGAAGCGGGCCTGTAGGCCTGTCCCCTGTTAAAACGATCCTTTTTTCATTTTTCATCTAACTAGATTTTAGTTGAAAGTGACAGAATAACACGATTTTTTCTTTGAATAAAGAGGAAAGTCTCTATTATGTTCCAAGAGATGGAGAAGAAGAAGTGTAGCTACGAGTTGCCCATGCAGTTAGGTCCGTATAGGCTAACAGAATGGATTGGAAAGGGAGGAATGGGGGAAATTTTTCTGGCTTATGATCCTATATGCCAGCGCACGGTAGCTTTAAAGCGGATTTTACCTAAGTTTGCCCTACATGAAACTTTGCGGAAAAGGTTTCTGAATGAACCTAGGATAGCGGCACAACTGACCCACCCCTCCATCATCCCGATCTATAAACTTCACGAGGAAAAAGAGACAATTTACTATACGATGCCCTACATTGAGGGTAAGACCTTACGCGAAATTCTAACCAAAACACGCTATGCTATCGATCGAAATCTACCAGTTGATCCGATCGGATCTTCAATTCAAACACTCATGATCATGTTCCTAAATATCTGTAATGCGATTGAATACACCCACTCCAAAGGATTTTTACATCGAGATATCAAACCAGAAAATATCATCGTTGGACAGTTTAATGAGGTGGTGATTCTAGATTGGGGAGTCGCGACAAAGGTGGAGAATATAGAAAAAGAGGAGAATGACTCTGTGGAGGAGGATCTGTTTTCCTCACAAGAGCTCACAAAACCCGGGAAAACTGTGGGTACAGTGGAATTCATGGCGCCCGAACAGGCTTTAGGAGCGGTCTCCAGTGTTCTCACAGATATCTATGCTTTGGGCGCTACCCTCTATCTTATCTTGACCCTCCACTTTCCATTCAATCGCCCCAATTCTTTAAAAAAATGGCGCAAACAGATAGAAAAGGAGGGGCTCTCCCTCCCCCTCGACCCGCAAGAAGTGGCTCCCTACAGGGAGATTACCCCAAAACTCGCTCACATCGCCGTAAAATGTATGAACAATGACCCAGACAAACGGTATAAAAATGTACAAGAACTCATCAATGAGGTGCAAAATTATATCCAAGGTTTTCCAGAATGGGTCCCCATTGACAATTTTCACATTGATCGACCCACTGAATGGAAATTTCAAGCAAATGTGTTACTTACCAAACATATGGCCATATCCCGTTATGCGGGAGGGATGGAGTGGGTGACACTCTCCCTCTCTAAGCAGTCCTATTCCGGTAACCTCCAATTGAAAACACAAGTCAAGCTCAGAAAGAGCTCCTCCGGCTTGGGTATTCTCATGTGTGCCCCGGAAGCAGCTCCAAAAAAGGGGATAGAGAGTGGCTACCTCATTTGGATCGGATCGGAGACACAGCCCGGCTGCCAATTTTTACGCTCTAATATTGAGCTGATCAACCTACAACAACACTACCTCACTCCGGGAAAATACTATACACTCTCCGTAGAGCAACGAGATAATAAATTTCAGTTTTTTATAGATAATGTATTGATTTTAAGTTATATTAGTCATATCCCTCTCGTAGGAGGATATTTTGGTGTCCTCTTTCGCGATGCCGATTTTGATATGGGTCCCATTACGCTCTACAGTGGTAGCCAAAATGCTTTGGTCAACTGCCTCGCCATCCCCGACGCTCTTTTAATGAACAAATACTACTCAAATGCTCTGACTGAATACCGACGCATCGCCCATTCATTCAGAGGACGCTCTGAAGGGAGAGAGGCGATATTTCGTGCGGGATTCACCCTTATCGAATGGGGTAAGCATGAAAAGTCACATACACAACAACATTTTACTCAGGCAATAAAAGAGTTTGAACAATTACATACTACACCCGGAGCCCCAGTCGAGTATGTGGGGAAATCGCTCGTCTATCATGCTCAAAATAACCTGGATGCCGAAAGTAAGTGTTTGGAACAGGCACTCCTCTTATACCCTAAACACCCCCTGAGGTATCTGCTCGATGAGCATGTTATTATCCGTTTGCATGAGTCGGCACATGTCGATCGTACAGCCGCCTATACCTTTACCCTCCTCACTATCCGTTACCTTCCTCAGATATATGCGAGGAAAGAGGCAAAGGTGCTCATCAAAGACCTTATGATGAATTGGGACCCGATCCCCTTTATCGTACTTCCCTCTGATCCGCTAGAGGAGGAGTCCCCCAATATTCGCCTATCTCAGCAGTTAGCTTTTTGGCTTGCCCGTCCGAAGACTCTCTATGAGTTGACGTTAGATATTCCTAAGGAGAGCAAACAACGTTTTTGTTTACTCGAAAATAGCCTTTCTGCATTGATCGCCCTAAGAGCCCCCCATATTGTCGAGTTTATCCTGAATGTAACCTATCAAGAAGAGGGGTGTTCACAATTTCTCAGCATTAAAAATGTTTTTGAGATCATGCTCAGCGCCTCTTCGATCGAGAGGAAGCTCAACCTTCTCGTAGAAAGAGCAAAACCTAATGTTCTTCTCTCCTTTATAGAAAATGTGCTGACCGTTCAAAATGCCGAAAAACTTCTCCCCTATCTTAGTAAGAATGAAGCCTATGAGGTGGAGCACATATGGGCCCTTTTGCTTGCAGGAAAATATAAAGAAGGGGGAAAACGACTCAAAAACCAACCTCTTCTAGACCCCGCTTCACCTCACTACATTTTGTGGGGGTGCTATCTAGCTGGGACGAAAGGAGAAGAGGCTGTCTATTCCCATTTCGAACCTTTGGCTGCAACTACCTTTCCCCCAATCCTAACCCTTTTAGGACATTTTCTTAAGGGCAACATCGACCTCAAGTCAGGGTGGTTCAAAAAGGCTTTCGTTTGGGAAAAATTGCAACTCTACCGGCAGCTCGCCCTTTACTACACATGTTTAGGAGAGCATGATCGAGCTGCTCATTGTGAGAAGATGATTGAGAAAGAGGTGGTTAATGTATATCTACCTTTGGACCATATTAACCTATGAGTGAAGAAGAGCAACCAAAATATCAGTTCCCCATACTACTAGGACACTACCAACTCATCGATCTGATTGGGGTGGGAGGCATGGGCGAGGTCTTTCTCGCCGAAGATTTGGTGTGTCAGAGAAGAGTTGCCCTAAAGCGCATCCTTCCCGCACACCTCCACAAGCCCCGTCACTATGAACGATTTTTATTAGAACCCAAAATTACGGCGCAACTAACCCACCCATCTATTGTTCCAGTCTACTCTCTGCACGTAGAAGCCAATGACATCTACTATACCATGCCGTATGTGGAAGGAGAAGACCTCTCCACCATCCTCTGTAAAGCACATTGTGCGAGGGAGCTTGGGCTGATTCCTCAACTCACGGGTTCCTCATCAGTGTATACGCTGATGCTCATGTTTTTCAACATCTGTCAAGCGATCTATTACGTGCATTCTAAGGGGTTTTTACACCAAGATATCAACCCCAACAATATTAGAGTAAAAAATTTAACGCAGGTGACGATTTTAGATTGGGGGTGCGCCATCCCGATAGGAGCGGCGGAGAAGCACGCTCAACATATCAAAACTCATGAGATGCCCTCAGAGGGTTGTACCACTCGCCCCATGAGCCCTGTAGGCACATTGAACTACATGGCGCCGGAGCGCGCATTTTTACACCCTAACTCCGTACAAACTGATATTTATTCCCTCGGGGCAACGCTCTACTACATACTCACCTTAGAAAGGCTATTTGATCGTCCCGATGACCCCACACAGTGGCGAGAGCAATTGCACAGTGAAGGGGTCGAACCTGTTCCAGATCCACAAAGCGTTGCTCCAGAAAGAGAGATCCCCCCTCGGCTCTCCCGCATCGTCTTTAAGTGTTTAGATGCCCCCTCAAGGAGGTATACGAGTGTTAAGGAGATCATTGCAGACCTCAATGATTATATTCGTGGGCAACCAGAATGGACCCTTTCCGGGAAGTTTCAATTGGATCATCTGAGTGATTGGGAATTTCAAGAAAATATGCTCCTTACAAAACACATGGCTATTTCTCGTGCTGCGGGCGTGATGGAATGGGCGATGCTCATGTTATCAAAGAGGTCCTACTCTGAAAATATCCAACTTAGAGCTCAGGTCACATTAAAACAGGGGTGTCATGGTATGGGATTTTTAATGTGTGCCTCTGAAAAGAGGAGCTCTCACATCCTCGAGAGCGGATATCTGATATGGATTGGCTCTGAGGAGAATCGTGGGTGTAAATTCTTATATTTGAATATCGAAATTATTGATAAAGAGCATATTTATCTAGAATTTGATAGAGAGTATACCATCATTGTGCAACGCCAAGGCAACCAACTCTCTCTTTTCATCAATAATGAATGTGTCATCACCCATGCCCATTATACCCCCCTCTCTGGGGGGTATGTGGGTCTCCTCCTCCGTGATGTCGATCTCAATATGAGCCCCGTCTACCTCTACGTCGGAAGTCAAAACATTACAGTTAATTGTCTGGCTATTCCCGACGCTTTCTTACAGATCAAGGATTATAACAAAGCACTGGGCGAATATCGAAGAATCGCCTGCTCTTTTCGGGGGCGTTCTGAAGGAAGAGAGGCGACATTTCGCGCAGGCATTACTCTCATCGAAATGGGGAAAAATGACAAAACACAAGCAAAAAATTATTTTAACACAGCATTAAAGGAGTTTGAAAAGCTCCATAAAACTGCGGGAGCTCCTCTCGAATACCTCGGCAAATCTCTCGTCTATCAGGAGGAAAACAACCTCGAAGAGGAGACAAAGTGTTTGGAACTTGCGGTTCGAATGTATCCCAAACACCCCCTCATCCGTGTCATTAAAGAACATATCATCTTTCGCTTTCAGGAAGCTGCTCAAACAGACCGGGTAGGAGCCTATACCTTTGCTCTACTCACCGTGCGCTATCTTCCGTTCATTTACGAGAGAAAGGTTGTTCAAAATTGCGTCAAAAATCTTACAGTACACTGGGAGGATATCTCTTTTTTCGAAGCTCCCCTATGTTTTTCGGAAAAAATTTTTGAACATATCTACCTCTCTATTCGGCTAGCTTTCTGGCTGGTACGTCCCATCACCCTCTATGAGCTCGTCCAAGAGATTCCCAAAGGGGGAGAGGAGGCCATTCCTCTTTTAGAAAACGCGCTCCTTACCCTCGTCACGTTGGGTTATCCAAAACTTATCCTATTTATTTTCAATGTTAAACTTAAAAACGAGACAGATTCCAAATTCCTCTTCCTCAAAAATAAGATCGAAATTTTAATCGAAGAGAGTCCCTTTTTAGATAAACTCGACCGCCTCCTTCCTGACACTCCAACGAAGTTTTTTATTCCCCTTCTCAAGCAAAATATTACCATACGAAATGCCAAAAAACTTCTCCCCTATTTTGAAAAAACATCCCTGCCAAAAACCCTGCACATTTGGGTTCTCCTTCTCGCCGAAAGGACTCAAAAGGCGGGAAAACTCTTGGGACAAGAGGAAGATAGGAAAAACCCCTCCTCCCTATTCTATATGCTGCACGGGTGTTTCTTAGCGAGGAGTGAGGGAGAAGAGGCGGCCCTAGCTCATTTTGGGAAGCTTGTCGAGACGATCTTTCCTAGAATACCTGCCCTTTTAGGGCATTTCTTAAATGGGCATATCACCGTACGCTCTTCATGGATGAAGAGGGCATTCCTCTGGGAAAAACTTGAGCTCTATCGACAACTCGCCCTCTACTACTTTTGCTTAAACCACACTCAAAAAGCTCAAGAGTATGAAAAGAGGGTAGAAGAAGAATTAATTCGATCCACAAATCCCTTTGAATCTCATCTCAAACATTATACACTTGGCGAATATGAATAGTTCTGGTTTCTCCAAATCTTATAACCCCGATACCACAGAAGAAAAGTGGTACAGTTTCTGGGAGCGCAAAGGGTTTTTTCATGCCGACCCTCTATCTGACAAGCTCCCCTACTGCATCATACTTCCTCCGCCCAACGTGACGGGGATTCTTCATATGGGACATGCCCTCGTCAATACCCTGCAAGATGTTTTAATCAGATGGAAGCGGATGTTAGGGTATGAGGTGCTCTGGGTCCCAGGCACTGATCATGCCGGAATCTCTACGCAAACTGTTGTAGAAAAAGATCTTATGGCCAAAAGAGGAGCGCGCCGGTGTGACTATGATCGAAAGACATTTCTAGAGTATGTGTGGAAGTGGAAGGAGCGGCATGAAGGGGAGATTGTCGATCAATTAAAGCGGCTGGGGTGCTCCTGTGACTGGATGCGTCATCGCTTTACGATGGATAGGGAATCTAATCTAGCCGTGCGCACTCTATTCAAGAAGATGTATGATGAGGGGCTTATCTACCAGGGAGATTATCTCGTCAACTGGGATCCTGTCACTCAAACGGCCCTCGCGGATGATGAGGTGGAGTACGAAGAGAAAGGGGCCAAATTATACTACTTCCGCTATCCCTTGGAGGGGGGGGGCGCTCATCTCACTATCGCAACAACGCGCCCCGAAACCATGCTGGGGGATGTCGCCATTGCTGTCGCTCCAGAAGACTCGCGTTACATACCCTATGTTGGGAAACATATCATTCTCCCCATTGCCAATCGCTCTATACCTATAATTGCAGATGCATCTGTCGACCCCACATTTGGAACGGGTGTTGTCAAAATCACTCCGGCCCACGATTTCAATGACTGGGAGGTTGGCACACGACATGCACTTCCTCTAGTAAACATCCTCAATCCCGACGGAACTCTCAATGAAAACGGCCTTGAATATCAGGGGCTTGACATCAACGAAGCCCGCCGCCATGTTGTAGAGAAAATGCAAAAAATCGGCCTCTTAGAGAGAGTTGAACCCCACACACATCGCGTCGGCATCTCTTATCGCTCCAAGGCGGTGATCGAGCCACTCCTTTCAAAGCAGTGGTTTATCAAGATGCAGCCCTTTAAACAGGGGCTCATCGACGCCGTAGAGAAGGGGAGGGTTATCTTCACCCCGAAAAACAGGGAAAAGTCCTTCTTACATTGGATTGAGAATATATGTGACTGGTGTATCTCCCGTCAGCTATGGTGGGGGCACCGTATCCCTATTTGGAAAAACACTTCGGGAGAGGTCTTGTGCTGTGAAGGGGAGGATGTTCCTCCGCAGTTTAAAAGAGATGGTGAGGAGTGGACGCAGGATGATGATGTTCTCGACACTTGGTTTTCTTCTAGTCTATGGCCCTTCAGCGCCCTTGGATGGCCTCACCGAACTAATGAACTGAAAAAGTTTTATCCCAATTCTACACTCGTCACTGGACATGACATCCTCTTCTTCTGGGTAGCTCGCATGATCATGATGGGAGAATATGTTATGGGCAGCACTCCATTTGCCGAAGTCTCTCTGCAAGGGCTCATCTATGGCAAATCCTACTTTCAGATCAATCCTGAAGGGGACACAACATACCTACCCCCTCAAGAGAGGCGAGTTTTCGATCGTGGTGCGCCCCTCCCAGAACATATCCATTCAAAATGGGAAAAGATGTCCAAATCGAAAGGGAATGTGATCGATCCAGTTGAGATCATGGACATTTATGGAACTGATGCGATGCGTATAGCTCTCGTCGCCAGTGCAACAGATAGCTCTCAAATCGACTTAGATCTTCGTCGCATTGAGGAATTTAAGAATTTCGTCAACAAGGTGTGGAATGGAGCGCGCTTTGTCCTCACATACCTCACCATCTCCTCTGAGGATTTCATGGAGGGGCTCCCTAATGCGCTCTCTTTAGAAGACCGATGGATGCTCTCCCTGCTCAACTGTACTATTAAGAAGATGAACACCTATCTAAAACAATACCAGTTCAACCATGCAGCACTCTGCCTGTACCACTTCTTCTGGAATCAATTCTGCGCCTACTACATCGAGCTTGCCAAACCTATCCTTTTCGCCGGGGGGGAGGGAACGAAGACCAAACAAAAAATGCTTGTCATCGTCCTCCTATCTGCCATCCGTCTCATGCATCCTATCACTCCTTTTATTACTGAAGAACTCTTCCACCTCCTCAAAGGACACTTCCCCAATCTCAAAAGAGTCGGCTCCGACTCCTATACGCGGGAGGCCGTCGATGCCCTACTCTCCCCTGCCTGTATTGTCTCCCCCTATCCACAGACTATACGTGAGGGGGACATCAATCCGCAGATCGAAAAGAGATTTGCCTTTATAGGTGAAATTGTCTCCGCTATCCGGAACATTCGAGCCGAAATGCAAATTGCTCCTACCCTTTCAACTGATGTGTTGATTCTGGGAGATACGGGCTTTATTGAAGATGACCAACATATTATCTCCTCCCTTGTGCCGATTAGTGCCCTCCATTTAAGTCCCAAAGATATACCCCAGGAATTTGTTGCCTCCACCACCCTTCCCCGCAACCTAAAGATCGTAGTTCCCCTTACAGAGGAGCTACGAGACAGGGAGAGGTTACGCCTCCAAAGAAGGAGAGACAAGTTACATAAGCAAATTACCTCCTTGACCAAACAACTTGGCACTCCTAATTTTGTCGAACGGGCCCCTAAAGAGCTTGTCATCAAAACTGAAAACACCCTCAGAGACTCCAAGCAAGCCCTTCATGAGGTCATGGAAAAGCTCTCTAATTTGTAGGGAACCCGGCATCTTCCATTGTATTATTTTTTGCTAGCCTGAATTCTCGGTAATTGTAACTAAGTTATAAGCTCGAGGCCAAAGATTCTCATGATATGTGTTGCTACACTATCGGACAACGCTAGCTAGTAGCATTTTTTGCGTGCGCCCTCCAGGGCCTGTTAATCGAGCAAAAACCCTCGTCTAAATTCTCTTACTCAACAACAGTTGTTTGGCAGTGGCATGTGATGAAAGCAAAGAACTGACATATCCGATCAGATAGGCACTTCAAAAATGATGAAATTAGACCGATGAAAGAGCAACTCTCTTCATTCGATCTAGGTTGTTGAACGACTGCTCCTTCTTCCTGCCTTAGATCACATGGTAGTAGGGCAGCAGGAGGCTGTTCCTGCGCTCCTGCCGATGCATGATGATCGTTGTGTTGGGTATCACTATCTAGCATTATTGGTAGGCGTCCCCCAGTCACACCACTTGCGGAAGCAAGTGGTGTAGCCGCAATCACTCTAGAGGCGACAACATCGACAGGCTTAACGGCTGAAAAATGCATGGCCCTATCATCATGGTAAACAAAAACAGTAGTATCTTCTGCATGCCCGTGAGTACTTTTAACTCGCACTTGACCATCTCTCTCGTGAACAGTCACAATGTGGAGTTTATACAAGAGGGCTACCATTGCTATTTCAGGCTCATCAAAAAAATAAGTGGGCTTAAAACACCCTGCCGCATAAGCGAAAAATACCCAAAGCCGAAGATATAGCTCGGTGCACCTCTTTTCATGCCCCTCGGGAGAAATTTTTCCGTTTGTGAGTTCTTCGTTGATAGCCCTCCATTTGTGGAGCAGGCCCTTGCCTTTCTCAGAGCGGTAGTATGCTATGACGGCTTCATCATCTACGGACCCGCCACAACAACGAGCCTCCTCGTTGGCATTGAAATTCATAAGAGAGAGACTGATAATATCACAATAAGCTTTTTTTACCTCAGGATTGCAAAAATCTATAGGAGAATCTTCGAATTTCACCTGCGAACTTTCGGACTCCACTAGAATCTGTTTGCATATTTTTTGACAAAAAGACATTTTAGCTAGAAAGAGCGCATGTTCCAAAGATAGCTCCCCAACTTCCTTATCGCCAGGGTGTTGTGCGGGATATTGAAAAATACCCGAGTCATTTAGCTCCCCTAACGCAGCGTGAAGTAAACACCCCCCACGAGCTGCAGTGGGCCGCACGCTAAAACGTCTACCTTCACATTCGAATGATAAAAAACTCCGCGGTATAAGACTCCGAGCTTCCGATACAGGGTCTTTTATCTGAAATGACCCTATAAATTCTGCGTTCCACCGAGTTAGTCGTTCAACTGTGTAGCTGCTACCCTCTCGCACCAGTGCCCCCTTCACGGCTACCGGTCCTGGTTCAGTGGCAGCAACACATTCCTTGAATCCTACACGCGCACTCACTTGCGTACCTACACTACCCCACGATAGGAATAATTTTAACATAATTTTGTTAATTAGTCAAATAATATTAATCGAAACATTGTGTTTATTCGGGGGAGCGCAAAATGCAAAACGAAAAGATCGAATATTTACTAAACTATCTCTTATGGGTTTGCTCAAAAAAATAGGGTTTTCGGATCGAAAATGGGCCAATTGCCTGTTCCAGTAAAAAGTTAGAGGAGTTTCGATCGGTTTTCAGACAAATTATGATCAAGATCGCCCCTTTTTCCAGACTTTCCCGCTGATTTCGCACTTTTCCACGAAAATCAGGGCTGGGGGGACCCGTTTAACCCAATTAGAAAAATAGTATCTTGCACTTAGATCTAGTGGCTTGAAATTATGAGTACGCGCCTGCACAATTCCCTGAAATTGATTCTTAGCTAATGCCCCACATAGCGAGCCCCTTAAATCAACACAAGGGAGTCTCTGCTGCGCTGCCGCAGCAATTCCAACAACGGTTGGTAGTGGGTTGGAGCGCGTCACACTGTGCAGCTCTACATGCTCTCTCCTTTGAAAACCGTTCGATAGAGAGGCGGATGAGAGAATCGAGAAGTGTAGAATAGGAAATCCCACTAATTTCTAAAAGTTTAGCGTATAGACTAGTGGTGGTAAATCCAGGAATTGTATTGAGCTCATTGATCACAATCTCGCCATTTTTCTTTTGAAAAAAATCGACACGAGCCATTCCTCCACACCTAAGCGCCCGGAAAGCTTGAAGCCCCAAATCTTGGATCTCCTTGATCTTAAGGGGGTCGAGTTGTGCTGGCAAGATGAACTGGGCCCCATCCGCGTCCAAATATTTAGCTGCGTAAGAGTAGAACTCATGAGAGGGAACGATTTCTCCAGGCAAAGATATGAGGGGGTCACGATTTCCCAATACAGCACATTCAAACTCCCTCCCATCGATGCACTCTTCAATCAAAATATACTCATCATAGAGAAACGCTCGGTGGACAAATCGGTCAAACTCCCCCCGCGTATGGATCTTGTTGACTCCAACAGATGAGCCCAAGTTGGCAGGTTTCACAAAAAGGGGAAGTTTCAGCGCAGCAATGACCCTATCCGCATCGATCGCATCACCGCAGTGGAAGGCAAGATATCGGGGGATAGGAAGATTTGCTCCTCTTAATATCTTCTTCATAATGATCTTGTCCATACAAATAGCAGAGCTCAAGACATTAGATCCAACATATGGGAGGTTAATCAGTTGCATCAAACCCTGAATAGTTCCATCCTCTCCATTGGGCCCATGAATGAGCGGGAACATCAGATCTAAGATCTCTCTCAGGGCACAGGGGGAAAAGGGCGAGGTTGTAGCAGCCACCCTGGAAAAAATGGAGGGGGGCGGGGTATTATTATCCCCTTTCAAAGTGGGCAAATGCCCCCTTTCAGTGGAAAGAAAGAATGTTTTTTTATCTAAAAACAGCCAACTTCCGCCCTTGTCAATGCCAATAGGAAGCGCTTCATATTTATGGGGATCCAAATGCTCGATCACAGACCTGGCGGACCGAACAGAAACTTCATGTTCCGCAGACTGTCCCCCAAATATAACTCCAACACGCATTGCCATATATCCGTTAATATGACACACTGGGCCCCGTTATTTCAACGCCTATGAAGATTCTCTACTCCGACGCTATCTTTGCTTTCCTAGAGAAAGTGAGCAAGCTTGCCGGACATATCTTGCGTGAGGAGATGAGGCTGAACGTAGGACGGGCCCATTTTTATGTTAACGGGGTCATCCACCCCCTCAATTTTGTCACCTTCGAGCATCCTTCAAGGCTGGGGTATTTTCAAGTCGAGTTTTGTGAAATAGGCATTAATAAGGTTTTTTTATTTGAAAATAACGAAAAGTTGTGCGACCTATTGAGGCATGAGCTCGCCCACTACCTTACCTTTATAGAATATGGACCTCATGCCACCCACCACGGCAGAGAGTTTCACAGCGTGTGCAGGAGATATGGGTGGGGTTCTGAAATACCATTAGCTGCCATTCCGATTGAAAAGATGGAGCAACATGAGAAGCTGCTGAATAGGGTACGTAAGCTTCTCTCCCTCGCCCAAAGCCACCATCGGGGTGAGGCAGAGGCTGCCACTCTAAAAGCACAGAAACTTCTGATTAAACACAATTTGAATGTGAGTAAGAGCGATCATTCTACCTACCTGTTACGTATCTTCCCTCAAAAGAGGTGCTCAGCAAAATTACACGCTATCTCATCTATTTTGCGTACCTTCCTAGTGTATCCCGTATTCAGCTACACAGCAGAGGGTGTTCACCTGGAGCTCTTAGGGGAAAAAATAGATGTCGAAATTGCCGAATATGTCGCCCATTTCTTGGATCAAAAATTTGAGACACTTTGGGAGCAAGCGAAAAGGGAACAACCAAATTTGAGGGGTCTTGCCGCCAAGAATTCGTTTTTCCGCGGAATTTCCCAGGGGTATGCACTAAAAACTCAGGCTCGATCAGCGGCTCTTATCGAAAGAAAAGAGAGTCAATTGATCGCGACTGCCCATCACATCTATTCAGGGCTATCCAGCAAGAGAAGCTACTACAGAGAGCATAAAGCTGCTGCAATGTTAGGGGAAAAACGGGGGAAACATCTGACTATCCAAGAAGGGATCAAGATGAATAATACTACTAAATTAATCACCTAACAGACGCGCTTTTTCTGTAGATGATCCAATTTAGGACAGAGAGGCGCCCCCTCTCCCATGCTCTTTCTCCGTTGCAAACAGGTGGTTGGGTTGGGCGGCATCTCTATTTATTACAATGTCTAAACGCACTAACTTGTCCGCTTTTTTGTAACGCAACCACGTCCGCATTCTGCACAAGTGATCAGATCTTTTTTTACAACGTGTTAAATGCTTCAACACTTCCGATTTCTGGAGTAAAAGGGGTTGATGTCAACGGACTGCAGATAGGGAAGTTTCACAGCATTGTCAGCATTAAGCTTTTTAGGGGGTGTCCGTTCCATCCACGTCTTTTTATAATGATTTAGAGTATCAATAGCCTTGTGCTTTGAGATGATAGACTTTTCTGAGTTTCCCGCGGCCACTACACGACTATTAGGGATAAGAGAGCAAACACTTAAATAGCCTTCAACCTATCGAAACAACCCTCGTGACTTGCACTCCCTCTTCAAATGGGAGAGCCCTCAGGGACAAAAAGGCAAAAACAACCTCCCTACGTTCATGTGAGCCCGGCATTATAAACATTTGAGCTGACAAAAACTCCCTCAATAAACCGGGTTTTCTCCAAGAATTACGTATCCTGCAGAGCTATTTCCCAGTAAATTTCGAAAAAAAGGTTCAAGACATTGCGCGTTCATTTTTTTGAGATCGACGAACCCGCCGTTTTTTTTGGCGCCTAATTTTTTTTGCCTTTAACGTTTTCTCCGTCTCCCTTCCCTGAAATTTTTCAGCAATCTGATCACACAGCTCACGCCTCGCATAAAAGCGATTGACCTCACGGGAGCGCCCTCTTTGACATTTTACCTCAATTTGAGTGGGAAGATGCTTAAGATAGACACAAGAGGCAGTTTTGTTGATCTTTTGTCCCCCCCTTCCACAACCCAAGACAAACTTTTCCACAAGGTCCTCTTCATGAACACCCAAAGCGCTCATCCGCACCTGAAGGTCCTCTTGCTTCCCCTTGCCGACAGTCATAAAAAAAAGGATGATCCAAACAGATCACCCCAAATAGCGACTATTTTTTTTCTCAAATTTCCAAGATGCGCGCTAAGTAAGCGAATCTTCACTCTCATTTCCTTTTAAATCTTCTGGATCGGATGTTTCCTCCCCTTCCCCTTGGGGGTCATCACTAGGTTTTTCGATGTCGCTACCATCAACTGGCAGGATGGCAACCTGTCCATCGGAGGCACCACCTGAATTTGGGCCACCGGCGAACAACGACAGATTAAAAAGGGGAACGATCAAAGTCAAGACCAAAAACTTTCTCATATTCATATCCTCACGGTTACAACTGTTAAAAGAGGCCACAAATTTAACCCCACTTAAAGAAAAACTCAAGCATTTTCCTTTCAAAAACAAAATAAACCGAAACAAAAAACTATTTCAATTTTAATTATGCCCTACCCTCATTCATTTACCCTATCGATAACCTCCATAATTTGATGACGATATGCAAAACTACTCATGCGGATAAAGTGCTCTCCGGAGGATCCATAGCCCACTCCGGGGGTCACAATTATATGTTTTTCTTCCAAAAAATATTGAAAGCTTTCCCAAGAGGATCGCCCTGGAATATGAATCCAGAGGTAGGGAGCATTCTCCCCTCCATAAACACTATAATTCGACCTTTTGAGGGCCCTCTTGAGGAGGCACGCATTTTCCATATAATAGGCCACATTCTTCTTCCACTCTCCACTCTCAAATACTGCGATCCCTCCCCTCTGGGCAATATTTGAAGCCCCATTAAAAATGGTACAATTCAGACGGTGCCAATCGTCCCAAATTGAATACCCACATTCAAATTTGAGATTTTTTGGAATAATCGTCCACCCCAGGCGCACTCCAGAAAACCCCACCATTTTTGAAAAGGAATTAACCTCGATAGCCACATCACGAGCACCTTCAATTTCATAAATAGATTTTGGGAGAGTAGAATCTCGGATATAAGCGGAATAGGCCCCATCAAATAGGATGATTGCACCAACTTTTATAGCATAATCTACCAGTTTTTTGAGCTGATTTTGGGTATACACGGCTCCTGTTGGGTTGTTTGGATTACAGATATAGAGGAGATCGAGACGTTGAGGGAGGCTTGGGAAAAAACCGTTTTCAGGAGTACAGGAGAGGGGGTAGATCTTTTTAATCCCCTGAATGAGGGAGCCATCTAAATAGAGGGGATATGCGGGGTTTTGCAGCCCTATAGATCGGGCATGGTTGAAGAGCACCTGAAGGCGCCCCACATCACATTTAGCTCCATCTGAGATGAAGATCTCATCGGGAGCAATCTCACCGCGGTAGACCCTCTCCGAAAGCAACTCACGCAACACCAACAGCCCCTGCCCTACACCATACCCAGAGTAACCCTCCTTCAGGCTGAGACCAGACGCTGCCCCCGCCATCGCCCGTGCAATTGAGGGCGATAGAGGTAGCACCGTATCTCCAATACCCAAACTAATAATATCGGCTTCGGGAACGCTGCTTAAAAATTTGTCTTTTCGCCTCTCTACCTCTGGGAAAAGAAAAAATGAATCTAATTTTTTGAAGTTAACGAGACGCCGCATCCACGCCCTCCACATACAACTCTGCAGTAAGTAACCCCACACCTGCAGCCCCGCGGATTAAGTTGTTGGAGAGGGCGACGAAGCGGATGTCAAACAGAGGACATTCTCTCAACCGCCCTAAAGCGACAGACATCCCTCCACCACATAAATGATCGAGCTTAGGTTGAGGGCGATCATCCTCTTCAAAATAGATCAATGGGGACTTGGGGGCCGTGGGTAACTTCAGGCCATTAAACTCCCTCCAAGTGCTCATCACCTCCTCCGGTGAGGGTCGCTCCTTAAATGACGCCGAGACGCAGGAGAGATGCCCATGTTCCACTGGCACACGCGTGCAATGCGTGGAGATAGCAAAATCTGTGGGGTGTAGTCTCCTACCATCCCATCTCCCCAAAATTTTCTGGGGCTCCGCCTCCGATTTCTCCTCTTCATGCGGAATGAAGGGAATCACATTATCTCTCAGCGAATATCCCTTTCCCGCCCCACTAACTGCTTGAAGGTTGGTTACAGAGAGGCGATCTAACCTAAATTTTTTGTGCAGGGGATATAGGGGCAGCAAAAAACTCTGCAAGGTACAGTTGGGTTTGGATACGATAAACCCCCGCTCCCAACCACGATTCTTTTGCTGCGTCTTGATCATCTCTAGGTGATCTGCGTTGATCTCCGGAATGATGAGGGGGATATCCCCCTCTAAACGATGGTATGAAGCACTAGAGAAAACGGGAAACCCCATTCTGGCATATTCGGGTTCGATAATTTGAGCAACGGAGGAAGGGAGGGCAGAAAAGATAAGCTGACACCCCCTAAGTTTTTCGAAGTCTGTGACCTCTTCTCGCGAAGGCCGGGATACGAGCCTAAAGTAGGGGTGATTTTGAAGAAGCTTAGCATATTGTTCTCCTACCAACCCCCCTCCTCCCAAAATTCCTACAGAAATCTCTTCAAACATAGGAGAGCAACAAGGTGTGCATCTGTTCCCGATATTGCCTACTCAATGGGGTGAGGGGTAATCGGCACCTTCCGGAAGGCATGTTGAGTGAGTGCATCATCGCTTTAATCGGAATGGGATTGGATTCACATTGAGAAAACTGGAAAAAGGGGAGGAGCTCATAGTAGAGCGCTTTTTCCCGACTAGAGACCAACTCGCACATCTTCTGTGGCATGACATTACTCATGACAGATATCACCCCCTTTGCTCCAATCGAAAGCAGAGGCAAGGAGAGGAGATCATCCCCCGCAAAGATATCTAAATCGGGGAGGGCCCACAACAGCCGTGCTACAAATCCCACATCCCCCGAAGCATCCTTAACCCCTACGATATTATCTATTTGAGACAAACGCTGCAAGGTGGAGACCTCGAGAGAGGTGCTGCTACGCTTAGGGTGGTGGTAGATGATGATAGGGAGCTTTGTACTTTGAGCGACGTCCCGAAAGTGGGCGACAACCCCCTCCTGTGTTGGGAGGCAGTGATAGGGGGTAATGATGAGGACGCCATCCACACCCGCCGCTTCTGCCTCTTTCGTTTTTTTTATCGTACGCTCTGTCGTACTATCCCCCGTGTGGGCCCACAGAGCCACCTTGCCTTGAGTCTCCTCCTTCGCAACCTGGATGACTGACAAACGTTCGCATGCGCCTAAAGCTTCCCCCTCTCCTGTGGAGCCTAAGGCGAGGAGGGCATCCACTCCCCCCTCAAGCTGAAAGCGGATATTTTGGCGCAACCCCCCTTCGTCGACGACCCCATCGTCGCGAAAGGGAGTAATTAGAGCCGTCATCACTCGATACATCCTGTCATCTCCTTGACTACATCCTCGAAGGTGTAGAGGCCCACCCTACCTATAAGCCACTGTGCAGCTTCCAACGCCCCTTTTGCAAACCCCTCTCGATTTTTTGCACGGTGCTTAAGTTCGATCCTCTCCGCCGGCGCATCAAATACTATCTGATGGGTCCCTACCTCAGAGCCGACACGGAGACTCTGAAACTTCAAACCGGCAACCTGCCGCGACAAGTGAATGGCGCTCCCAGACAGGGTGTCTTTTTTCTCTTTATGATGGATCTCGATACCACTGAGGTCATAGTAAGGAGAAAAGAGGGCGTGAGCTTTTTTTAAAAGTTGCGCAAACAGAAACATCCCCAAGGAAAAGTTGGGAGCGTACAAGATACCTATCTCGCCAGCATACCGCTCAGCTTGTCCAACATCCCAGCCCGTGGTACCTATCACCACAGGTTTACGGTACTGGGCAAGGACTTTTAGGTTATCCAACACAGCGGAGGGTTGAGTGAAATCGATATAAACATCCACCTCCCACACCTCCTCAGACCGCATATGAAGTGGATTTTGACGATCGAAACATGCCACTACCTCGTCCCCCCTCATTGCGGCCTGACGCTCTACCACTCTACCCATCTTGCCACGACCTATCAAGGCAATCTTCATACCCTCACCACGTCAAATACCGCCCCATTTTAAATGTGGAGCATAAAAATTGCAAGTCTGTCTGCTCCATGCATGACAGCAAATCGACACGGGGCGGAAAGCGATCAGACAGCATTGAAAACCTCTCTCTCATCTACAAATCTTTTGGTGGATTTCCTCTCGACCATAGGAGGACACCTCCCCCTTTTTTCTCCCACCACTTAATCCACCAGAAAAGATCTGCAGACTCCTGTACATCACACCAAATATGGCCTATATTTACTCAACTTACACATAGCTGCGAGGTGAGGAGGATGTCATGCTGACCGTGATAGTGCGGGGGAGCGTTGAAGAATGTAAGCGAACGATCTGCGCAGCACAAGAGCAGCACATCCAACTGCTCGAGCTGCGCATAGATCTTATGCCCACCTGGGATATTGCAACCATAAAAATGCTGCTGCACAGATGCAAATTGCCCGTCATTTTCACGTTGCGTCGCAGAGATCAAGGAGGTAAATTCCCAGGCACTGAGGGGGAAAGGGAAGAGATCCTCCTGCGCCTTACCCAGCTCAAACCTACTTATATCGACCTCGAATATGACGTCTCCTTTCGAGAAAAAATTCCCGAGGGCATAAAGGTGATTGTCTCCTACCATAATTTCTCAAAAATGCCAGAAGATCTCGGGAGCATCTATGAGACGATGCTACCACTCAGAGCGGATATCTATAAAATCGCCTGCAAGGGGCACTCATCACTAGATGCCCTGAAGATGTTAAAATTTGTGCAAGAACACAAAAAGATCGCGGGAATATGCATGGGGAAATACGGAGAAATCACCCGCATTTTATCGCCTATCGTCAATAATGCCCTGACATATGCTCCCCTGGAGGGGGGTAATGGAGTGATGCCTGGGCAAGTGAGCGTGGGCGACCTGTTGGGCATCTATCACTTCGATCGCCTAAATGACCATACCCACATCTACGCCCTGATCGGAGAACCTGTCGACCAGAGTGTTGGCCCCCACTTTTACAACCTTATCTTCCAAAAGTTGGAGAAAAACGCGGTCTATGTAAAATTACTCATCACTCCCAAAGAACTCCCCACTCTCCTGCGATTAATTGAAAATCTACCATTTCATGGCTTGAGTGTCACCATGCCCCTGAAAGAACAGATCCTCCCCTATTTAGATGAGATTGACCTTAAAGCAAAGCAGATTAAGGCGGTCAACACTGTAGTCAAGCGGCTGAAAGGGTGGGAGGGGTACAATACAGATGCGCCGGGAGGATTAGATGCCATCGAGCGCAAAGCGGGGGGTGTGTCAGGGAAAACACTGCTAATTTTGGGTGGAGGAGGAACTGCGAAAGCGCTGGCGCACGAGGGAGCTCAAAGAGGAGGAGAAATTATTGTTGTCAATCGCACGAAAGCACGAGCGGAGAGGCTCGCTGCGCAGGTGGGAGGGGAGTGGGCGCAACCCGGAGAGCTCCCCTCAATAAGATATGACTTTTTGATCAATGCCACCTGTGTGGGGATGGCTCCCAGCACAAAAGACATTCCCATCGACCCCCGCTATATCATCAAAGATAGCACCGTATTCGATGTCGTCTCTAATCCCAAAGAAACGGCACTACTCACCGCAGCTAGAGAAAAGGGCTGCGCCGTTGTCTTTGGATATGAGATGTATGTGGAACAGGCCTGCAGACAATTTGAACTTTGGTTCGGCCACCCTTGTACAGCATCCCGCCCCCATCTTAAGTCACATTATCTCTCTCTACACAAAGCAACAAAAAAATAGCATCAATTCCTCTAGAGCGACTAGCCTATCCCTAACTTCTAGGCCACCAATACTTAAAAATTTTTTATAGAAACCACAAACATGGTAGCCTATAAATTTTAATCTCCAAAAGCCCGCGACCCCCCATTTAAGCCCATCCACGGCCACCCTCCCCTTAACGGGGATCCACCACCACCCCCTTAGCAAGCAAAAAGGCACCCTTCTAAATTTGCTGAGACATGGCAGGCACCCGCAAGTAGTGTCGGGAAGTTGAGCCTCGGCCTCCTTCATTTTAAGGGCCCGCTCTAAGGGTTAGAGGGCCGCTGGTGGATTTTCTTCAGGATCAACTTCAAACAACAACCCCTAAAAGGGGATAATTCCCCTATAAAAAATTGAGGATAAAACGAGTATGTTCAAATCCATACTCACAGGGGAGCGAGATATGTTTGAAACCCATGTAGAAGATTTAACCTCGCAAGCAAATCACCCTTATCGCAAACTGCTACGCATTAGTGAATTTCAAGAAATTATGCGCACTTCTAAAAGCGCTTTTCTGTGAGGATAGAGGTTATAAAGGGTATCACACATCGAATCATGGTTTGCCACCCTCGGGTAGCTACAGTGGATGGAGAATTGGAGCGGTTTTTGCTTAAGGAAAATAATGCAGGAAAGTTTTTTGCGGCTTTTCCCTACTAGAAAAGACACCGGATCATACTTAATTTCTCACACTTAAGGGCTAAGATTGGAACTAAGCGGTTAGCCGGGTTGTTTGCAACCTTCTAATAGCCCAATTGAAAAGCCATGGACTCATTGCAGAGGTATTTAATTTTTGTAGATGCATCACAAATTATCTCCAAGACAAATTTATGCAATAGAGCGAGACAAGGCAATAGAAAAAACAACAACAAAACAGCAAAAAAGGTAGCGAACGATAAACAAGCGAGGATCGGGTGCAAAGGGAAAACAAAGTTTTGGTACGGGTACAAAAAAGGCTTATCCCTCGTGTATGAAGTTTTGGTTGATTATTAAAGTTGCCGTGACCCCAGCAAATGCACCTGATGGTAAAGCTCTTAAGCATATCTGCCCGAAGGAAGGGATGATGTTTGGTGACAGAGGTTATTGTAGCAAGGAAGCTTCTCTGGCCATGAAGCAAAATGGATGTGTCAGCAAGGCAATTTTAAAAAACAATATGAGGGGAAAAGACTTTGAGAGAGATCGACGCTATTCACAAAGCAAAGAATATTTTACGAAGGGATATTTTCGTTGGCAATGTAAGCGGGCTCGCTACATAGGCATTAGCCAAAAATCAATTTCAGGGAATCATGCAGGCGCTTACTCATAATTTCAAGCAGGCTGATCAGGGTACAGGATGCCATTTTTCTAACTGGGTTAAACGGGCCCCCCCTAGCCCTGATTTCGTGGAAAAGCACGAAATCAGGGGGGAAATCCAACAGAAGGGGCTGATTCCGATCATAATTTATCCAAAAACCACCCGAAATCCCTTTAAATTTTTACTGAAATAGGCAATTAGCTACTTTTCGACTCGAAGACTCCCTTTCCCCGAGCGCCCACATTAGACAACCGTCGAAAATGGCCTCTGCCTTTAACATCCTATATTGAAAAAGAATCAAAACGCCCTCGACAGAGATCACACACATGCCCTCCCTCCGTCGGGGCATGGGACATTGAGGACTGATAAGGGGGAGCAGAGGTAGGGGCGACAGAAGCGCCCACCACCTCCTGGAGGAGAAGGGAGAGCATCTCTTCCAAAGCGCACCAGCACACAAACCCTTTCTTGACCGCTACCCCCACAGTTATTCATCCACAGAGCAGAGAAGGCCGCTACACCACACAAAACATCGCTTGCGGCTCCTCGCTCTACGCTACTCTACACAGTTTCTTGGTCTATGGCACCACTTCACTAGAACTATGCAACTGAGCCTTGACCTTTATCAAAACCAGCCCTATCACTCGCCGATTGTTGGTCCTCGGTGTTTGCATCGTTTACATCCTCCAGCCTGTTTGTGTCACCAACTTCACTAGAACTATGCACTGTATCATTCGCCAGTTGTTGGTCCACGGTGTTTGCATCGTTTACACATCCCTCAGCCTGTTTGTGTTGTCATTATCTTCATCATTAGAAATACCATCCTCATCATTCGTCGGTTGTCGGGCTTCGACGGTTATATTCTTCAGTCTTTCTGCGTCGTCATCATCTTCATCACTAAAAATACTCTCCAAGTCTGTGTTAGTATCTTCGTTTGCATTCATCCAATCCACCCACTTTTGCATGCGGTTGCAGTATTTATCCATTTTGCCTTTAACCATACTATCCCAATTGTCTGGACGGAGTCTCTTGCTCACGCCAAACGGCCATGTTATGTCCATCGCATTCATCCCCTCGGTAAGATCCCCTTCCGATTTCGCTCGCGTTCGGGTCGTGTCCATTAATGTCCAATCCTCATCTATGAGGGTTCGCACTCCGGCTACCTTGGCAGCCAACAAGGCTCGTTGTGCCCGTACTGCTTGTCGGGCAGCCTCAGCCTCACCACTCGTAGCAAACGCGGCAATACTTGTTTGTACTGTTTTCCCAAGCGCATCTAATTCCTTCAACTTCGCCTCTATATTCGCAACACTCTTTTTTTGTGCCATTTTGAGCGGGCTCGCTATTTGTTTCAGCTGGGCTCCTTCTTGTGCTTTTATCGCGGCGGCCAGAGCTTGACGTTTAGCTGTTTCCCTTTCTCTTTGGGCGGCCCAAACAGCCACGTTCATTTCCTCCTGAAGCTCTTCCGACCTACTGAGTACTGCAGCGCACAAATGCCTGAACTGTCTACGCATCCCGTGTCGTTGCTTATCGTCCTCCATACAACATTTTTGCACCAATACCTCAATGCAAGCTGCGGAAAGCCGGCTTGCCTCCTCTCTGCGATTTTGACGTGCGCCTCGTACGTCTTTTTCACAGACATGTCTGGCTAGATTGTCACGTAGCGCGCACCACGTAGGCTGCACCGCTTGCTTCAATCGGAAAGTATCATGGCAGTCTGCCGCTTTAGTGAAGGCATGGACGGAGCCGTCGCCACCATCACTAAGAGATATTGGTGCACCTCCCCCAAACATCTCTTCCAGTGAAAGAATCCTATCAAGATAGAATATATATGCAAGGAGGTTGAGCCCTTTGCACTCGAGAAAATGAATCCCATGGGGATGCATTATTTCTGCGGACTTTTTGTCACCAGAGCAAAGATCTACGCCGTCGATGGCTTGAGGGGGCCTTTGGAAAAGGCTCACAAGGCCCAACGTAACAAAAACTATAATAGCTATGCCATTCAGCAACCAAATCACGGGCACCTTTGCTCTAGTTTCCCAATTTCTCACCCGGGGAATGCCCACATTGCTCTGACTCCTTTCCCAGAAGGAAGGGCTTCTTGAGAGCACCTCCATAGCTTCATACACCATTCCGGGTGAGACTTCATATCCATAGTAAGTAGCACATACATCCTCAAACTTCGTTGGAGTCTTAAACAGATTAAGCATCGGTTGAGTCTGCAAACCCTCAAACATTGTCTGTAGATCATTAGCAACCTTCCGTAGCTCATTATCCTGGCCGCCGGGAAACAAAGAAGCACCGGGGTTGTCGGGAAACAAAGAAGCACCGGGCACCCAAGCAGAAGCACCGGGAAACCAAGCACCGGATGGCTTCGACGCCGCAGCCGGGCCGCTTACAAAGCTTGCGTGGGTGTCCTCTAGTTTTTCCGTCACATCAAAAAGCTGCGCATGTATTGCGTCAGTGAGTTTTTCTGAGGACACTGTTTGTGTTCGTATGTCGTTGTCCGCATCCTTCGACGCACAATCTTTGTCATCAAGAAACGCAGCGCTGGCAGAAGAAGCCAACTGCCCCGCCTGGTCCACCTGGTTCGCCACCTGCTCCACTTTGTCTGTGGTGGCGTCGCTCATAACTTGTGATTCGGTGCCCGCTACAGCGTTTGGCATTTGCCCGTTGACAGTAGGAACTTGTGGTCCCCCAAGAGATGATGATTTTTCCATTATGTCGATTCTCCTTTTATAATTTTTTATTGATCAAAATGAAATTGTACGTTTCTAAAATCACTTTACAACTACTTTGAATCACTATCTTTCGTTTATCCCCAAATTATAACACAAGAATGAAATTATAATACACAAAAACAAATCAAAAAATTATTATTAACTGCAAATAAACATAACAATATGGAGGGGCTATCCAAATAAACTAATTGCCCAGGTACAAAATTTTGGGTATACGCTCCCATCTTGCAAGTAGCCTTCGAAGACTTCCAAAACGGTGCCATTTACCGCCCATTTAGTGGACTGCACATATTTTTTTGGCGGCGTCGGCATTTAGTTCATTCATGGCGTTCACAACCGGCTCCCCTTTAAAAAAATTTTTTAATCAAAATGAAATTGTACGTTTTGTATTTGTTCACGTGGCGCAAAGCGAAGCTATTAGAGCCTCTTGGAGGATCCTCGATTTTTAGTATCTGTCCGGGGGGTGCAAAATATACCGCAAAAAATGGTTAGGTGTTGATGGGAAGATACCTAGCAGACAAGTCTGGGTGGGTCATGCCATGTACTTAACTATTTGACAAAAAGCTCTTTATTAAGCCGTCTCCACGGTGCGAGCAATCATAGTTCTAAGAAAAGTCTTGTGATTTTAGAGATTTTTACAACCCAATTTTGCGATCCCCTGAACAAATACGATTTTTACAGGTTATAATTAAGCGTGATTTTCTAGGAAAGTAGGGCAGCGGGGGCGTTGATTTGCAACTTCCAAGCTTGCATAGCTTTTGCGAAAAATTCAAAGCATTTTTTCTTTTGTCTTTTCAGCATCATTCCTACACTTTGGGCTCCCTCTGCAAATTGATCCACTCTTTCATTTTTGGACCCACAGCTTGTTCTTCTCCATAGAACCATCCCCCTTAGACCTCTTTCTGCCTGATTGTTGGTCGGGTCCACGCCATTTCTGGTCACGAATACCCAAAAATTCTGTGGCTTTTTTAGTAAAGAAAAAAGCAAATCTTTTTAGAGAAGGGCCATATCGACTTTTGTATGCTCCAGCGAGTAAGCCATATTCAAATAAATTCCGATATCGTCTACTTACGCATTGGAAGCTTCTCTGACTTCTCAAGCCCGTTTTGTATTCCCTCCACAGATGGAAGACATGATCTAGGCGCTCAACCATCTGAGAGCCCCATTCGCCGTCGTCTTCAGTTCTCTGGGCGAATCGATTTAAATTTCTTTTGATGTGGGCCAAACAGCAGTGATGTGCACATTTGAAGTTATAAATTGCCAGCCTGTCAGTGATGAATATCGCGCTTTTTTTGATAGGCCCAATTAGCTGATCCCGATAGATAGCTCCCCGCCTTTCCCAAATTTTGTAAAGTGCTGCTCTAGCAGTACCCACACAAACTCTCTTTTTCCCCACAAAGACCACGTCGTTTCGTCTACATGCTTTGGGCTTCTGCGGTAAATGTACTTTTTGCTCTATCTCCTTGTAAACTGGCTCAAGAGCTTTTGATAATCACCCTTCCACGTTATTTTGTGGGAATGTTGAGAAACGCACACCTCTGAAGCATCGATATTGATTGCTAACATGTCTAAATCTTCTACGTTGAATCAATTTAAGCCAGCTTGTTTGCCCCAATAGACGGGCAGCACATATATTTGAATAATATTCCATTTTAGGCCCGTTTGGAGGAACATTTTTTCAAATCCCCTTGTTTCTCAACAGACCCTTTGTGTACCCACAGATACTTTGAATTCCAACCCCCTGCTTGAGGACTTCAAGGCAGGTTCGGCGGAGTAATCGACACGAACCAGACAAAAATCCCATAAATGCTGAGAGTCTTGTCCCAAATGCAGAAGGGCCAACCTCTTTTTGGTAAAGCAGAAAATCTGTATTTCCTGCAGTAAGAGCAATAGAACTGTTTTCGATTATTGGGTGACTCTGTAAGGCCTTTCCGGTATCTCTACTTGTTGATGGATCTATTCTTTAATTTAAGGGAGCGTTGCAAAACGCATACCCCTGAAGCATTGGCATTGATTGCCAATATGCCTAAGCCTTTTATATTGAATCGATTTAAGCTGGCTTGTGCGCTCTGGTTGACGAACAGTATACATATTTGAGTAATATTCCATTTTAGGCCCGTTTGGAGGAAAATTTTTTCAAACTTCCTCATTTCTTGAGTAGTTTCTTTACACTACCCTTACAGGTGGAACATTTCTGCGCCTCTACATCTATAAACTAGTCCACCTCTCCTTGTACAAAAGTAGGCCGAAAATACCCGTAGTGCCTAGGCTTTGCTCAATTTTTTTTAAATTTCTGCTTAGGAAATTTTCCAGATGGTTTTTGATCAGATAATGGAGATTTTGAACTGTTTTTGGAATTCAGGTTACACCTCTCTTCAAGTTTCGAGAGCGTGTTCCAAGGCTTTTTGAGGTTCCTTTAGCCCTCCTTGGGTCTTTTGTAAAATTCCTTGAGTTCGGTCTAAAATTTTTTGTATTTGTCTTTGAGACTCTCGACTCCGTCCTAGGTCTCCCTGTGCCTTGACCAAAAACTTATGATTCGCAACAAATTTAGCTTCTAATTCTTCGTAACTCAACCTCATTAAGAGACGGCTTAGTGAATAGGAGATCTTTTCGTCAATTTTCGTTTTGCATTTTGCGCCCTCCTGAACAAATACCAAAAATTGGCGTTTTTGTTTTGCCCATTGAAGCAAATTTTATAGAATGATTACACTGATTTGCATGTGTGGCATTTTTGGATTTATACGCTCAAGGAAAAATTTATTAACAGACCCGGTCGATGTATGTATTCAAGGTCTCAAATTGTTGGAATATAGGGGCTATGATTCTTCGGGAATTGCTGGCATCATTGAGGGGAAGATCCAGTCCTGCAAACGAGCGGGGAAAATCTGCAGCTTGCAGGAGGCCATCAAATCTCAAAAACTCCGCCTAGATATCGCTATTGCCCATACGAGATGGGCTACTCATGGAATTCCCAATCAAGAAAATGCCCATCCCCATTTTAACCAAGAGAAGAGTTTGGCCCTTGTTCACAATGGGATTATTGAAAACCACAATTATATTCGCGACAAATTAAAAAGGGCAGGAACCTCTTTCCATTCAGAAACCGACACTGAAGTAATCGCCCACCTCATCTCCCACTACTATCGAGGCGACCTGCGATTAGCTCTTCAGAAAGCTTTGCGTGAACTACAGGGCTCTCTAGCGATTGCTCTGATTCATCAAGATTATCCTAATGAAATTTTTGCTCTATCTAGGGAGAGCCCCTTAGTCCTCGGCATTGATACGATAAAAGAAGAGGCCTACCTCTCTTCTGACGCCAATTCCTTTAACGGCAGATCTCTAGAAGTTGTTTACCTGAAAGACGATGAATTGGCAATTCTGAAACATAACGGGATAAATGTTTATAATATTCTTGGAGAAAAATTAAAAAACCGGACAGAAGTTATCGGCTTCAAGGCCACACCCATCTCCAAAAATGGCTATGAACATTTTATGCTCAAAGAAATTCATGAGCAGCCAGAAACTCTTCAGCGAGCCATGAACAACCGTTTGTGTGAGGAGTCTGGAACAGCAGAGTTTGAAGAACTTCAATGCACCTCGCAGGAACTTCAATCAAAAAATCGTGCGTTAATTCTAGCTTGCGGCACCTCATGGCATGCCGGGTCTATCGCAGCCACTATGTTAGAACATATTGCTCACATTCCCGCAGAAGCAAAAATCGCTTCAGAGTTTCGTTATACCAGGCCGATTATTTCTAAAGATACCCTCGTCATAGCAATCAGCCAATCTGGAGAGACGGCAGATACCCTTGCAGCGGTACGTGAAGCCAAAGCAAGCGGCGCTAAAATTATTGGAATTTGCAACGTGCCCCATTCCTCCCTATCGCGCGAAGCAGATACATGTCTATTTCTACGGGCTGGCCCCGAAATTAGTGTATGTTCAACAAAGGCTTTTACAAGTCAACTCACCGTCCTCGCCCTGTTCACCCTTTATATGGCTCGCATGCGCCACTTAGGTAAAAAGGAAGGGCAAAATTTCTTAAAGGAGTTGAAGCAACTGCCCGCTAAAATTACGCAAATCTTCTCTCAATCTTCGCAAATCGCAACCTATGCCAAAAGATATTCCTCCTTTAAACATTTCTTCTTCATGGGGCGTCGTTACATGGTAGCTACCAGTTTAGAGGCTGCATTAAAACTTACCGAAATTAGTTATCTCAATGCCCATGGCTATCCTGCGGGGGAGATGAAACACGGGCCTATTGCTTTAGTCAGTCCTAAGCTAGCTATTGTTGGAATGTGTGGGAACTTGCAGACCTTTGATAAGATCGTGAATAATTTGATGGAGGTAAAGGCACGAGGGGGAGAAATTTTTGCCTTTGCCCCAAAGGATAAAGAGGAGATTTTAACGATCACGGAGAATGTCATATGGATGCCCAATATCATTGACCCGCTCGCTCCTGTCCTCTATTCGGTTGGAGGACAACTTTTCGCTTACCACATCGCAAATTTTCTTGGGACTGACATCGACCAGCCACGCAACCTAGCAAAATCTGTCACGGTAGAATAGATATAGAAGTTGCTGTACTCCCGGACGGTCCAGCCACTTGAATAGTGCGATGCCGCCGCGCGGCGCGGCACGCGGTCACCCTAGCCCTCTCGCAAGAAGATGTCCCAAGGACACTACCCCCCGATTTTCTCTGAAAAGCGAGTCTCATAGGAAAGATAAACAAGAAGCATGACATAAAGGAAGGGAAGACTCATCATCCCAAATACCCCCCGATCTGCGTGAACGAGGATGGGGAAAAGCGTCGAAGCAACTGGCTTCGCCAAAAATACAGAAGACACAAAAGCCGACACACCCACAAGCGCTAGGCCAACCAACATAGTATCCTTACGGCTCCACCCACCCAGTGACCCCCTCGTCTTCATCTCTCCATCTACACCAGTCTCCTGTTGAGAACACGCAGAACCCGCGAAAGCCACAATGAAATAAAAAATAACAGACAGCAGAAGGAAGGCCCCCCCCGCCACCGCCCCCAAAACGAGGTGAGCTATTAAATTCACCGAATTCCACAGGGGAAGGGAAGCTGAAGCAGCAGAGTAGAAAGAGGTTACACCACCTCCAAGGAACAACGCTCCACATACCGCCATTAGCCAAGGCCCATACGATTCCCAGGTGCGAGGTGAACACAAGTCCCTGCAGCAAGACGCTAACCTCTTCCCGAAGAGAGACGCTAACCTGTCCGAGCGTTGCGAACAATCCACACCACTAACAACAGCACTCATAACCCTCACCACACGTTGTACAAAGCCATCGGACAAGGAACCCTGGCCATCCACCGGCAGGGCCAGACAACGCCCACACCTTATTAGGACCCATACCCCCAATTTGCATCACCAAACCCCAAATCTCCAGAAAAACCAGCGTATGGTACCAGACCACGCCAATTATGAGCAAGCAAAAGATCATAATTGCGGGGCTACATAGGATTAAACCTCCTAAACTGCAAGAGATCTCCAACCTATTCATCGTATGCGTCTTCGGCAGCTATAGAAAATCACTCGCAGTAGCGCAGAACACAAAAAAACTTCCTCCCCTGCCCTACCCCGTGCCTATTCAACCAACTTTCGAAGCGCATCCGGTATAGGCACTGCAGAGTGTGTTTTGGGAGAGTAAACCACATGAACAATGGACAAGGTCCCCACCTTGAGCTCACCCTTAAAGAGATCTGAAGAATGAGTTAGGGAGGTGGTGCCCAACTGGAAGTCGAGCGTAACCTCTACAACATCCCCCACAGCTAAAGGAGCTAAAAAATCGGCTTCGACGTGCACAATGGGTAAGAAGAGGTCACCCTGCTTTATCATCTTCCCCAAAGAAAATCCCCTTCGCGAGAGAAACTCCTCAAAGGCCTCCAAGCCGATCTGCAGCTGGTTAGCAAAGTAGACAGCTCCAGTTGCGTCAGTATCCTGAATGCGTATGACTCGCCTATATTTGAAGGGGTTATACTCAACCATATGTGTCCTTAACCATAGCAACCCCCCATTATCAGCCCGCAACTAAATATTTATCAACTACTTAATTTAAAAGTTTTCTGAGAAAACATACGTCACAAATAATGGTTGGCAAAGACAACCTCTCTGTTGTAGAAAATTTAAGAATTCAACTATAATCGCCATCTTCATGATTGGGCAATTTATACTCATATGGCAAAGGCACAGTACCTAGGAAACTTATCAAGCTTTAAATCCTCCGAAGGGAAAGATGGAGGATTGCAACGACACATCGAAGGTGTTAAAGACCTCAAGAAAGGGGACCGTGCTGCGCTGAGCAATGCTTTAGTGCGTAAAGGGGAATTTTATTTGCTGCATGGGGATAAGTTGGGCCTCGCGTTCTTCAATATCGCCCTTAAACTCTCCCCTTCCAATGTCCAACTTTACGTAAATCAAGGCCTTGCCCTCTTTGAATATGGAAGTCTCGACGGAAATGAGAAGGAGTTGGCTTTGGCAAGTAAACGTTTTAAGACAGCCACCACCCTCGATGCGTCCTGCTTTGAGGCGTGGCATTTATGGGGGAATACCCTCTACTGCCTAGGGATGAGAAAAGATGAGCCCAGCTACTTTTCACACGCCTGCAAAAAATATGACGAAGCGATCGCTTGCAGCTATGGGCAGCCTTCGGATGTTCTCGCCGACCTCTACTGGGACTACGGCGACCTGTGGACCAGGTTAGCAGAAATTTCTAAGGAGGCCTCCGACTATCACACCGCAATTAAGGCCTACATTCAGGCGACTACGTTTCAAGACTCCCTTCCAGTAGAGTTTTGGGTGAATTTTGCTCATGCCTCCCTCGTTTTAGGAGAAAAAATAAGCAATCTCGCCCTCTTTATGCAGGCGATACATTGCTATAAAAACGTCCTCTCTATCGACGTCTCACTGGGTGAAGGATGGTTTAAGCTTGCTCATGCCCTACATAGGCTCTATGACTACACCCACGAGGAGGACCACTTTTCCCAGGCCGGCGAATGCTACTCCACAGCAACGCATCTCTTGGGGCCAAATAAGCAGATCTACTTGGAGTGGGCGCGTCTTCTGTTGCAATCGGGAACTATCTTCCTCGATACCAAGCGACTTCGTTCTTGCATCGAAAAGTGCCATTGTGCGAACCGGTGCGATGAAAATGACCCTTACGTCATAGGTGTTTGGAGCGAGGCCCTCGCCCTACTGGGGAGTTTAACCGATCAGATCGGACTTATCCATAATGCGCAAAACAAAATCGAACCCCTTATCGATGAATTACATGACCCAGAAATCTACTATTCCTATGGAATGGTTTTAACCGCCATGGGGGAATATTATAAAGACTCTGACTACTACTATCAGTCTATTGAAGCTTTTCAGGAGGGGTTAAGCTTAAACTGTACTTGTCACAAATTATGGTATGCGATGGGAAATAGTTCATTTGCCGCTGCCTTAATAGACTATGATGAAAAAAATTATGATCGAGCCCACCACTTTTTTCAACGCGCTCTAAACTTTGAGGTGAGTAGCACCTATCAGTGTCACTATGCCATTTTCCTACTGCAGTATGGCGTTTTCTTACAAAAACAGAGCTTCTTGGAACTAGCCGTTCACTACTTTGAACAGGCCCTAAGTATGCAGAAAAATGCGTTTTATGTGCATCCTAACTGGATCTTTCATTTTGCCAGCGCACTCGATCATTTGGCAGGGTTCACCGAAAATGACAGCCACTACGTCAGATCCTTGGACTTACTCAGCCATATTCTAGCGTTAAAGCCAGAGTTTCCCCACATCCACTACCAACTAGCGATCGTATACAGCCACTATGCGGGGTGCGCGGGGAAGATAGAGCTTTTGTATCAAGCCATTCATCACTATCGTATTGCGAATCAGCAAGAAGAAGATAACGATCAAATCATGCTCGACTGGTCCCTCGCCCTAATTCATCTCGGCAACCTTGTGGAAAATAGCATGGAAGCCGACCAGTATTTCCGCGAAGCGGAGTATAAGATGATACGGGCCGCAAAACTGGGTAACGTGTTCTCCTACTACCCCTTAGCCTCCCTCTATTCTCTGACGGGGGCACTTGAGCGCTCCATATACTTCCTTCGAAAAGCAAAACACTTTGATGGATTGCCTCCAATCGCAGAAATCCGTGAAGACACTTGGCTGGATAATGTCAAAAAAACCGAGGAATTTAGTCTATTTCTTGCGGAGCTAGAGGCTGATGTGGAATAGCTCAACAGCGTTTTGTTGTGTTGACTAGGGCACAAAGGGGGTGGTAGAGCCTCAGGTCAGCTGCCTTTGAATGTCGTTGAGGGGCCTTGAGATGGTGTTATCTTTGCCGTCGATTCCCCTTTTTATCTGGTCGATACTTGTCATTACCGTGGAGTGATCTCGTGAAAAGAGATGTCCAATTTTGAGGAAAGAAATATCTAGATGTTTACGACAGAGATACATAGAAATTTTCCTGGGAAAAGTATACTCTTTGTTGCGCTTTGCTCCGAGGATATCTTCTATTTTAATGCCGAAGTGGCTGGCCACAACTTTAAGTATTTTTTCAGGGGTGACCTGTTGTTGTAATTCTGCATTTAAAAGGTCTTCGAGGAGACTTTGAGCTACTGCAACGTCAATGTTTCGATGGTGGGATGGAGCGCGCAGAGCTAGGGCTTCCAATGCACGAACCAAGGAACATAGATGAGAAAAATGAGTGAGAAAAAATTCTATCAGAGGGGGGGCGAGCGGTAGCGAAAGAGATTGAGCCCTCTGTCTTAATACTTGGGTTTTTATGTTGAGCGATGGAGGAGTTATGGGAAGGGTAATGCCCCACTCGAATCGACTAATGATACGTCTTTCTACCTCCTCGAGGAGGTGTGGGAGAGTATGCGCACTGAAGATAATAAGTTTACAAGAGGTGTGTAGGTGATTGAAGGTGTGGAAGAGCTCTTCTTGCGTCGAGATCTTGCGGCAGAAGCGATGCACATCGTCGATGAGCAACACGTCGATATTGCGATAGGTTTTGCGAAATTCCTGCAATTGCGTGGAGCGGAAGGCTCGAATGACATGCTCCGTGAAAGTTTCAGAGCGCACAAAAAAAGTCTTCTTCCCCTGCCGTGTATAACTATGTGCCGCAGCCATCAATAGATGGCTCTTACCACATCCCTTGGGGCCGTAGATATAAATCGGGTTATAATTTTTCATTTCGAATGGAGCTTTTGTCGACTCACTGAGAATCGTGTAGGAGAGGTGCGTCTCCTCTTTGTCCAAAATGAAGGTTTCGAATGTGGCATGTGGTTCCAAGGGATCAGGGGCAAAGCGTGGAAGATGTTTCTTGAGTAACTTCCCCCTCTTATTAATTGGATCTCCACAAATCGTCAGGTGAATGTTGATCGGTTTACCACTTCCGGCGATGAGGTGCTTAGAGAGCTTAGGGGCAACGTATTCGTTGAAGTAATAGAGCTGAAAAGAGTCAGCCACATCGAGATAGAGATTTCTGGCGTCAAATTTGAGAATTCTAAGCGTCCTAATCCACTTATTGACAAAGCAGGGGCCAAGCTCACGATCTAACAGCTTTAGAAAAATATCCCACGCCTTCATGGAGCCATCGGTATAATGGTTTTTCTATTTTTTTCTCGAGCCAATAATGATTTCTTCTGAATAATTTTTCATTATCTTTTTTCTTTTCGAGGTGTACCATTGTTGTACAATTTGCAGGATCATAGAAAAAAACCAGTAGATATTCAATCCGGACGGCAACTTATAAAACATGAGGGTAAAGACAATAGTCATGATCATACCCATCTTTTGCTGTTGTTTTTGTTGCTCCGTCATTGCAACACCTTTATTCTGAGCAGAGGTCATTTTCTGCTGAACAAACATAATCACGCCTAAAAGGATAGGGAGGAGATGAAATTCTGTCCCTAAGAAGGGTAGTGAATAGTTCCAGGAAAAAAGAACATCAGGAGCCGTTAAGTTATCGATCCATCCTGGGATGAATGAAGCTCCGCGCAGAGAAAAGGTAGATTTGAGCAGGTCAAATAGTCCGAAAAGGAAGGGCATCTGAATAATGATGGGGAGGCACCCACCGAATGGATTGACTTTATGCTCCCTGTAAAAAGCGAGCATCTCCATCTGTCCCTTTTTAGGGTCATGTTTGTACTTATCCTGAAGTTTTTTCAGTTTGGGGCTCACCTCTTGTAGCTTCAGCGTGGATTTGATAGACCAGGCATTGAGGGGATACATGATCACGCGCAGCACCACCGCAAGAAAGAGAATGGATATCCCCCAAGATCCCGTCAATGTATGGAAAAAATTCATGATAAAATAGAGGAGCTTGGCAAAGGGCTCCGAGATGAAGGCAAACCAACCATGAAAACTCTGTGTTTCGATATATTTAGGGTTGTACCCCGTGGTGGGGTCGATACAAGCAGCATCCACCCGCTTGAGGGTTTTTTGATCGAGCGGTCCGGCATATAGGCGGAAAGTCATTGGCTGGAAGGAGTGTTTGAGGGGAAGGTATACTTCATAGCCGGAATATTGATTGGCTGAGTTGAGTATTAAGGTGCGAGAGGGATCTAATGCCCCAGAAATATGGTTGACTTGAAAGCCATTGCCGACCTCATCTAAGGGATCCATAATCAGGGCAAAGTAGCCATTGGAGTTTGCCACCCAATCGGGCTGGAGGGAGCTTATCGTTGTTGAAACTTTGGGCATGGAGAGCTTTTCTACAACCTGGTTGTTGTTTTGCAAGGTGCTATATTTGATGATCGGGGCAGCGTTGCCAGAAATTAATTCTACTTCGGGCACCCCAGAAGAGAGCCATACGCCAGATGTATTACCCTCAACTTTAATGGAGGCGATGAGGCAGTAGGGGAGCTCTTTCTCCCCTTTAGGAAAGCGATATGTTTTTATAATACGCCTAGATGGCAGTTTTGCCTCAAACTGGATCATGTTGTCGTCAAAATGTACGAGGGTATACGAGGCTTGTGAGGTTGCAGGATCTTCAGAAATTGTGCTGCATGCGTAGTACCTAGGGGGAAGTGGATAAGGGGAGATGTGAGCTTCTGATTTAATGCCCCGCCTTAGGAGGGGGTAGTATCCTCCCTGGGAGGGCTGTTTGAGAAGTGGCTTTCCACTCTCTCGGTCAACAATGTAAGCGGCATTTAGTGGAAAGAGGGCATTATTGGTGTGCTCCTTCTCTATCGTCCGATCAACCCCTATGGGCAGGACGACACTGCTGGGGTGATGTTTCGCTTTAAATGGTAGATTGATTTCAGCAATAGCACCCCCCATATTGGAGAACACCACCTGCATGCTCTCATTTTCTAGAATATAAAATTCTTGCTTATCTGTCATCTTCAGCGGTTGAGTCTTGTAAGTTGTAAGGGGGTTGAGGTGAGGGAGCTGAGAAATGGGTGTAAAGGTGCTATTTTCTCTCGTATATACCCCCACGGGGAAGTAGATGCCCTCAAATGGATACAGAGCAATCGCATCGCTTTGTGGGGCAACGGCAGGGAAAGAGAGGTGCCCATCCTGAAACTCCGCCAACACTACCTCCACCCTATTATTATCAATAAATGAAACAACTTGCAGATCGTACCTTTCAGCTTGAGGGATATGTATGGAAGAGATACTCGGATGAGCAGAGGCACTATAAAGGGCAAAATGGCCATCCGCCTGAACGAATGTGATCGCCCTCCCATGCGTCGTGAGGGTTTCTGGCCAGCTATTATCTTCCCGTGCGATGGTTAAGTAAGATTCCTCCCCCGTTTTCACGGCCCAAGAGAGAGGTGCCCCCTCCACATAAATAGGGACAATGGGGAGGTCCTGGACTTTAGCCGTTCTCTCGACAATTTCCCGCTCCTTTAGGATCTTTTGCTCTTTGGCAATCTCCTCCTGCTTAGCCCGATATTGTTGATACTCCCGCTCTTTTTTCGTTGTATAGTACTGATTGATAAAGAAAAATAGCACCGTCATAGACAGTACAAAAATGAAAAAACGTTTGTCCATGTGTGGGATATAACTTACCCTAAAATATTGTGGTCAATATATCAGAAGTGAGAAAAATATGCAGCAAAAAGGGCCGAACATCTATATGAGAGTGTCTAGCAATAATTCTGGGCGGTTCGTGTCACGCCCTTAGTTGTCGCCTAAGTTTCAGATAATAAATAACTTATATAAGGCGTTTTTTGCTGTACATGCAAGTTTTGAAAAACCTTGTGATTTTGGCAGCCTGAAACAACTTCATTTTGCGCCTCACTAGAAGACACAAAGTCATTTTGTTAAGCTCTTCGATCGAAAATTGACCTACCTCCTAAACATTTTCTCTAACCCCCCACCATACGAAAGATGTTGAGGAGTGGCCAGAAAAATCGACAAACTAAAGACTCAAAGAGCATATAATCTCTCGCAAGTGAGAACGCATGGAGGAGCGCTTTTGCGAAAAAATTTTGGGAACTGGAACGGATGGATCTATGAGAATTGCAGTGGCTATCTCTGGTGGAGTTGACTCCGCGACAGCACTCAATTTGCTAAAATGTGCAGGGCATGATCTCTTTGCCCTCTTCATGAAGAATTGGGAAGAAAAAGATGATGATGGACATTGCCTTTCTAAGAAAGATTTTGAAGATGCCCAAAGAGTGTGCCAGATCGTGAACGTCCCCCTTTATGGAATCGACCTCTCTAGGGAATATTGGGAGAATGTATTCACCCACTTTTTAAGGGAGATCAAGTTAGGCTACACCCCAAACCCCGACATTTTATGTAATAGGGAGATCAAATTTAACGCCCTACTTAAGAGGGCTAAAGCCCTAGGTGCAGATCTCTTAGCGACAGGACATTACTGCCAAACGGAGGGTGGCGCCCTGTTAAAGGGAGGCGATGCAGGGAAGGATCAGAGCTATTTCCTCTATACGATGAAAAAACAGCTCCTTAAGCAGGTGATGTTTCCTATCGGCCACATGCAGAAGAAGCATGTACGCGAGATCGCAAAGGAAGCAAAACTCCCTATCTTCTCTAAAAGAGATAGCACTGGGATCTGTTTTATCGGCAAACGCAATTTCCGACAATTTTTACAACGATATATTCCCATTGAAAAGGGACCGATTGAGACGATAGAGGGCAAGGAGATCGGAACACACGATGGCATTTTTTACTATACAATCGGCCAAAGAAGGGGCATAGGGATTGGAGGTGAAGGGGCGGCCTATTTCGTCGTAGACAAAAACCTAAAACGTAATGCCCTTGTTGTGGCACAAGGGGCCAACCACCCAGCCCTCTTTGCCTCGGGATTAATCGCCACAGATATTTCCTGGGTAGATGTCCCCCCGGCCTTTCCCCTATTTTGCCACGCCAAAATACGCTACCGCCAAACAGAACAGCCCTGCATAGTGGAACAAAGGGGTGATAGAGATCTTCATGTCATTTTCGAGAAGCAGCAACGTGCAGTTACTCCCCGCCAATCGATCGTATTTTATCGAGGGACCCTCTGCCTTGGAGGTGCAATCATCGTACGATCGCTTTCAGCTCACGCCACTCCTTAATGAAAAATGCGTAAAGCACAAAAATAAAAGCGAATAAAGTCCCTGGAATAACAAATAAGCACAATCTATTTGAAACAATTTGTCTTAAAAAACCATCCAAAAACAATATAGCCAAATTCGCAAGTAACGCGGTAGAAAAAAGGGAAGTAAAAGAGCTCAAAGATTGTCCCATACTCCACCCTCTTTTTAGAAGGAGGTAGCGGAGCATACAATAATTACACCATCCCCCAAGGCTTGTTGCTAACGCAACGCTCACAACACCTAGATCCAGCCCAAAAACAAATAGGCTATTGAGCCCCAAATTAACCCCCACGGTAACAAATGAACAAATGGTGGGTCTGCGAAAATCTCCCTCGGCATATAATACCGCAGAGTACAGCATGATAAGTGCAGTTGGAATAAGCCCTAAGCTATAGGCGATCAAGCATCTGCTCGTTTGATCTACGGCATAGGGAGAAAAATTCCCCCACCCCAAAATTAGATCGATCGCTCCGAAGCCGAGTGTGTGTATAGCAAAGGTCATGAGGAGCATTATTGTTAGCACGCGACGACACCCAAAAATAAATATCTCCCTCCCCCGTTCAATATCTCCACACTTAATCGCTCTAGATAGGACTGGCGCAAGTGTGCTCACGGTAGCAATACCAAACATTGCCAAGGCGAGCTGCTGAAAACGGCTAGCGTACCAAAGGTAAAGAGGCCCGCTCGAGTGAACATATCTAGAAAAAATCACATCCAAAAAACTGTTGATCTGCACAGCCCCTACGCCAAGAGCCCCCAGACTAAATATCTTAGCCAACACTTTGACCTCCTTAGAAATGAGCGGTCCATTTATCCTCCTTCGGGTAAATTGGCGCACCTGCAGGAGTGTGGCCACCCATTGAATAGCAAATCCAACGACAATCCATCTAGCTAAAGCTGGCATCGCCTCACCAACCGCTCGCCCCTTTAGAGAAAAGGCACCCACCATCCACATTATGTTAGATATACAGGAGGAGATATTGGGTACAAAAAAGGAATTATGGCACTGCAAGAAGGAGAGATTCAGCCCATAAAGAGAGATAAAAATTAGACTGGGAAGCATCCATGTGGTCAAGTGTAAGATTTCGCGATTCCTCGTAGACACAAAGCACATCACCGACATCGACCCCACCTCCGACACGATCACGATAAGCAACAAAATTATACCCAACAATCGCGTCAACTGCTGGAAAAAGCCATATGCCCTGCTCTCGTCTCGATTTTTTAGCCCTTCAAAATGGGGGACGAATGCCGACTGCAGAGCCCCCTCCCCAAAAAAGTGGCGGAGTAGACGGGAAAATCGAAAGGCAATTAATAGGGCGGCGACAGAGGGGTGATCTCCAAAGACATATGCCATAACGAGATCTCTGCCCAAACCACTAACCCTACTCAACATAAGCCCAGAGAAAAAGCGCCTAAACCCTGAGGTGAGATAGCGAGCAAGATCCTTCGTCATAGACCCATTGTCTACTAATCAGCGTTTGAACACAATCATTACAAGCTATACTTCCCTTATATACAAGCGTTAAGTAAAGATAGTCGCAAGAGAGGCATATCTTATGGTGTGCTGTAAAAGGTGGTCGAGTATTGATAGATATATCGTTGCCCATAATCTTTGCCCATGCGCCTGGCTTTTTGCAGAGCCGCTATAATCAGCTTAAGATCCACGACGTTAAAAAAATTTTCGCAAACCCTTTGCCATCATAACCCTAAGAGTAGAGCCTTCTGAGGCATCCATTAAGTCATCTAGCCCTAGCTTTGCTCGGGTCCCCTACATTCCCAACGCCTATTTGTGTTGTAATCAACAGCCCTGAATGATTAACGAGAATATGATGTCCCCCATATCCGTTGAAAGGGCGAGATCACTATATCAGAGCAACCCAAACAGGATGTCCACGCCCTTAAATTCTTTGAAGCGCACTCATTTTGACTTAGGAATCTTGTGCTTTGATTGTGAGTGACTTATCTCCACTTCCACTAAATTAGTCAGACCAGTTAACAAAGGCATATTAATTCCAACCGAAAAGATTAAGCAAGGATTATGAAGTATTATCCCTGGGCAAATGACGCTAATCGTCCATCTAAGTATAAGGCGCTTAATGTTACAAAAGATTGCTAAAATGAGTTAATTCATCACTCCCCATTAATACACCAACAGAAAAGGATATAATTATAAATAAAATTTAGTTAAAATTAAAATCTTGAACGATTAAATGTTTTTAGGGTGTCAAAATGGAACCTGTAAATTGCATAGAAATGGCGGTTAGATCTATCCCAACGGAACCTACCGCAGCTGCCAGAGCAGTGGGAACACATACTAACGCCATGCAGCGCTGCGGTCTGTTAGGGTATACTTCCTGTCAACCAGTTATAGCTGCCGCAGAAAGAGCCCTCGTAGCTGGAGTTGCTAGATATGTTGCAGCTGTAGGTAACGCTGTTAAGACTTCTAGAATTGCTGCGGGGAGAGCTGCAGCTGCTGATATGGAAGAAACTTCGCTGGCTGCCGCAGTTGCCAATAGAGCAGCAAGCGCTGCTGACTTTGCTGGACGTGCCAGATGTATTGAAGCTGTAGCTGCAACAGCTGCTGTTAAATTTATTGAAGTTGAAGCTGGTGGGGATGAGGCTAAAGTTGCTAGAGCTGTCATAGAATCGATTTGCGAAAGGGCTGAAAAGGCAAAAGTGCGCGCTGAAGAAGCCGCTGCTAAAGCTGCTAGTGATAGAGAGGGAGAAGTTAATGGCGTCGAAATTGAAGCTGCTATCGTTGAGGTGGTTGTTAGAGCTGGAATTAATAGATGTGTTACAGCTGCAGAGGACGTTATCAGAGCTGCTGAAGTTGTTAGAACTGCAGAAGCGGCTGCTGTTGATATGACTACAAGGGCTGTTGCTGACATTATTGATGCTGTCGGCCATAATGCATTCACTAGAGCTGCAAAGGCGGTTGCCAAACTTGCTGAAACTCAAGCTGTTGGAGGTGAGGCTCGAATTGTTGAAATTGCTGCAGACTCAATTAGCAAAGTGGCTGAAAGGGCAAGAGCAAAGGCGTTTGCTGTAGAAAAGGTTGCCAGACTTGCTAAAACTCAAGCTGTTGAAGGCAATATTGCAGCTGCTAGAGCGACTATAGAACGGATCCCAGAAGTGGCCAGAAAAGCAGAAGAAAAAGCGCTCGCTAGAGAAGGAGCTGCCGCTGCTGAAATGACCCAAATTAGGGAGTTGGTGCTAGGGCGACCGAGGAGATTTCATTTAGGGCAGCCGAGGAGATTTCATTCTTAGATAAATTATGGTCGGAATCAGCCCCTTTTGTTGAATTTCCCCCCTGATTTCGTGCTTTTCCACGAAATCAGGGCTAGGGGGGGCCGTTTAGCCTCGTTGAAAAATGGCATCCTGTACCCTGATCAGTCGCTTGAAATTATGAGTAAGCGCCTGCATGATTCCCTGAAATTGATTCCTTGGCTAAATGCCTATGTAGCGAGTTCGCTTACATTACCAACGAAAATACCCCCCTCGTAAAATATTCTTTGCTTCGTGAATAGCATCGATCTCTCTCAAAGTCTTTTCTCCTCATATTGTTTTTTTAAATTGCCTTGTTGACACATCCATTTTGCTTCATGATCAGAAGAGCTTCCTTGCTACAATAACCTTTGTCACCAAACACCATCCCTTCCTTCGGGCAGATATGCTTAAGTGCTTTTACCATCAGGTACATTTGCTGAAGTTACGGCAACTTTAGTAATCAGCCCAAACTTCATACACGAGGGATAGGTGTCTCTTTTATACCCATACCAAAACTTTGTTTTCCCTTTGCACCCAATCCTCGCTTGTTTATCGTTAGCTACCTTTTTTGCTATTTTGTTGTTGTTTCTATTGCCTTGTCTTGCTCTATTGCATAGATTCGTCTTGGAGATAATTTGTGATGCATCTACAAAATTAAATACCTCTGCAATGAATCCATGGCTTTTCAATTGGGCTATTAAAAGGCTTCAAACGACCCGGCTATCCGCTTAGTTCCAATCTTAGCTCTTAAGTGTGAGAAATAAGTATGATCCGGTGTCTTTTCTTGTAGAGAAAAGCCGCAAAAGAATTTTCCTGCATTATTTTCCTTAGCAAAAACCGCTCCAGTTCCCGATCGCTCAAAATTCTCCATCCACTGCAGTGCAGGAGCGGCAAACCCTGATTCAATGTGATATCCTTTACGACCTCTATCCTCGCAGAAAAGCGCCTTTAGAGATGCGCATAATTTCTTAAAATTCACAATACATAGCAGTTTGTGATGAGGGTGATTTGCTTGCGAGTTGAATCGTCTACATGGGCTTCAAACATATCTCGCTTCTTTTTTCGTATGGATTTGAACATACTCGTTTTATCCTCAATTTCTTATAAGGAAACTGTACCCTTTAAGGGGTTTTTATTTGAAGTTGCCTCTAGAGAAAATCCACCAAGCGGCCTTCTATTTCTTGAGCAGGCCCCATAAGGCCTCCGATCTCCCTTTAGAGGCCAAAGGAGTATAGACTTCGGGCTTTTTTGTACGTAGTACATGGTCAACTCCTCCGAATATTACCACGCCCTTCTCTTTAATGAGGTCTAGGAACTGTCGCACCATCTCGATTGCGGTGTTGCGCTCTGTTTGGGTGCACGATTTTTGGAGCTCGCGATCGAGATTTTGTAGCATCCCGGAACGCACTACAAGTATACACTTTTGTTGAAGCCCGTAATATTTGAGCGCAAAAACCATACGCCTTAAACGCTGTTCCGTAAAGTGTTCGGTTGAATAGGAATTGATGGTAAAAGTTCCTTGTCCAAGTGCTGTCTCCTGAGACTTGTTGAAGTCGCCAGATTGATAGAGAGCACTTTCCAAAACAATCAGTGGGAGCTTTCCTTGCTGAGCAAGGTCAAAGGCGCGACATGTGGCGATTGCTGAGGGTGTCCCTCCTCCCACAATTTTCTGTCCTATACACGGCTTATGTCGCATATCTGACACGTCGTTTCTTGAGCAAAGAGGCCCTGGGAATATTTGTTGTGTTTTTGTTCAGGGGGATAGAAAATACGCCGCAAAAAGGGGCCAGGTGTTGATGGGAGAATATCTTAGAGACAGATCTAGGTAGCGCACGTCATGCGATTAACTATTCTACAATAAGCCACTTGTTAAAGCATCTACACGGCGCGAGTGATCGTAGTTTTAAGAGAAGTCTCGTGATTTGAGCGGCTCTTATACCCCCATTTTGCGCCCCCCTGAACAAATACGTCATCCACGAGTCAAGCAGCTTCAATTTCATACATACCTTCTCCTCTAAGACTAGATTTTCGACCGGATCACTTTTTCAAGTTGAGTCGTATCTTTCTCAAAGTTGCGAATCCCCTCAGCAAGTTTTTCTGTCGCCATGGCATCCTCATTTACCATCCACCTGAAGAGTTTTTCGTCGAGCACAATTTTTTTGATATCCATCGCTGCAGCGCGATCATCATGTAGTTTTTTAGGAACCGCTCCTTCACTCACCGACAGCAGATTAAGCAAGTGGGGAGAGACGGTGAGTAGGTCTATGCCTGCAAGTTCGGTGACTTGATCTACATTGCGGAAGCTAGCTCCCATGATTTGGGTTTTAAATCCAAATTTCCTGTAGTAATTAAAGATCTGGATAACAGAAAGGACCCCAGGATCTTTATCTGGAGGGTAAGACTCTCTTTTTTCTACTTTTTGATACCAATCTAAAATGCGTCCAACGAAGGGAGAGATGAGAGAGACTTGCCCCATCTCAGCACAAGCGATAGCTTGAGGTAGGCAAAATATCAACGTCATATTGCAAGAGATTCCCTCTTTCTCAAGTTGTGTCGCAGCCAGAATGCCCTCCCAAGTGGCGGGAAGTTTAATAAGCACTCTCTTCGCATCGATCCCCTTCTCTCTGTAGAGGTCGATATATCGGTGCGCTTGAACAACGCTCCCCTCCACATCAAAGGAGAGTTTAGGGTGGACTTCGGTCGAGACCCTCCCCGGAATGAATCGCAAAATTTCTGCCCCAAAATTAACATTTAATTTTGTGATAATAAAATCTAGTGGATTGGAACCTCCTTTACTCTTGCCATAGGCAATAGCCTCATTAATCAATGGCGCGTACTCTCTGTTTTTCGAAGCTTTAAGGATGAGAGAGGGATTTGTGGTGGCGTCAGTAGGTTTATACTTTTTGATCTCGTCAATCTCACCAGTATCAGCGACGATGGTTGTATGTTCCCTGAGTGCTTTCAACTTATTCATAAGGCGACCCCCGTTTAATGGCATTTATACCGATACATTCTAATAAAGCGCAAAGGTTATGAGCTGTTCAGGGAGAAAACGCCGGGGTTGCGCTATTAGGTCGTGATAATGCTTTTTGAAATTTTCAGCATTGAGGGTCCCAGAAAAATGGCCGGAATAGAGCGTAACGGAGAGGTGTCTCTCGAGGGAATAAAGAAGGTGGGCAAGGCACTCCCCGGTGAGGCGGGCACGTTGTCTCCCCTCTAAGAGAGGGATGATGAAATTTTTAGTGGCATGGTTCGTCTGGATAGTGAGTGACGTTTGGAGGGCATCCCCCTCATGAGGAATGAAATGGTACTGTTTTACGTTGATATAGGCGTATATTTCCTCCCTCCCAACACAAACAATCTCAAGTTCAATGCCATCATGGATATGGGAAGCGGGATAGGTCAATTTGGCAAAACTATATTGAGGTCTGCTATTACGAATGGAACCGTAATGCCACACGCCACTGTGGCAGCTTGCGAGTAAAAACATGAAATGAGGAAGAAGCCACCTCATAGGTTAATTGGGTGCTGCACATTGCTTTGGAGGAGTGCATTTGCCCTTATCGGCATTTGAGGCGAGGAGCCCAACCGTAACGGTGATGAGTGTCCCAACTACTGCGATGACGATATTTTTATTTTCTCGCAGTAAGGAGCTGGAGGTGTTCTTATTGATATGCTCCTGAGACGGAAGAGGGGTCGTAGCATAAACAGGCGGGGAGGGAGCGGGGAGGAGCTCTGCAAACGCAGAGGTAGAGAGGCAAAAGATAACAGAGAAAATTAAAGAGAAAATTTGTTTCATCTCACATACTCCAGTAAAGATTCTTGTATATACTTTAAAACTAAAAACTGCCAACAGAGGCCTTGACCTACAAATTCTTGCTCGACAAATTGCACCAAGGGCTTCCACTGAGTATCTTGAAAAAATGGGGCAGTAAAGAGAGTTTTTAGATCGCCTTCAGCAGTGGAAATATACTGCTCCCAACTTTCATAAAACGTTTCAATTTTGTGTTGAAGATGAGGGTGATTTACGGAGTGAAGAAAAGAGGGATAAACGGCGACAGACTCAAAGGTCCTTAAAAACGTTCCGTGCATGTTGAGTAAATCTTCCCTGAGACAGACTGCAGTCTGAATAATTGCATAATTTGCGAAGAAAGAAATGGCTTGCATAATGCAAATTTTCCCCCATTGGTTTTGCATGTCGATTTGTAGGAGTGAAGTTTTCCCCAGAGAGGTATTAATCGTGCCAAGTTCACGGCAGTGGCTAGTGCGATCGACTTTATAGAGCTCTTTAACAGCCTCCACGTAGGTAGCGCGATCGACATCTCCGACGAACTCCGTGGAAAGGGTGAGGGAGGGAGCGAATAACTTCCTTTTAGATGCGACGAACCCTACTTGAACATTTCCCTCCGTCTTTGAAGGGTCGGCGATAACCCACCCTTCTGGAGGAGTGAAAGTAAGAAAAAAGGGAGGAAGTGCAAAAACAACGGCGGGGAATACGAGCAGAAGGATAAAGAGCCTCATAACGACCTCACCACCTATGAGGAGGGAGGGACAGGGGGGTGGGCAGGAGTGAGG